>Ga0074193_1000133_pt1 | contig 137117 bp, 119 predicted proteins | sample EPASupsiteHSE605_FD_64523 | JGI IMG/M metagenome (GOLD analysis project Ga0074193, IMG submission 64523) | Bioremediated contaminated groundwater from EPA Superfund site, New Mexico - Sample HSE6-05 | ecosystem: Environmental > Aquatic > Deep subsurface > Groundwater > Contaminated ... | reverse complement strand
AGTGCGCGGGGCTGTCGCGCGGTGGGCGGGGGCTCTGCCCCGCCCCTGCCGTCGGGGAATGATTGGCTGCTTAAGGGTGCCCCTGGGGCCGGTAGCCACAAGCTCCCCTTTTGATTGCCATGCTGCTGCTGGGGCCTTCAAAAGCGCCGCGCGTGATGCGATGCCGGTAGAAAGTCAAGATGTTGTCCTGATGTCCATGGGCATCCCGTCGACCTTGCACACCGGGCCCAGGCAATTGTTTGCCTGGGTCAGCCAGCGCTTCGTAGAACGTCTGCCCCACCCACATTCGGAATGGTTCCGGGGGGCGATGTTTGTTCTGCGCAGATATCTGTGGTGCCTCTGAGGCAAGGGCTCTTCTGGCTTAAAGATAGAGTTCGCAGCCAAAAAAATTATGTAGCGGTTTTGTGTTGACATGGGGTCTTGATGAGCGGTATTTATTTTTAAATTAAAATATTATGTTTTGTCTGGGGCGAAGTTCTGGAGAAAGGTATGAAAGACAGGATAAAACTAAGAACATTTTTTTTCTATTTGGCAGTCTATGTTGGGATTGGAGTGCTTTTGTATAATTTGATGATGATTGATATGCTTGTTAAATCTACAATTTATATTGTTTCTTGTTTCTTCTTGTCGCTATTGTTGTATGTTCGAGAAAGGGATGATAAGTATGCAAATAGGGATGTTTTTCAACGATTCTTTTTCTTGGATAAGTTCGTTTCGGAAAAAGTGAAATTTCAGCACGTATTTTCTTATGAAGAGAAAATTCTTGAAGATCTAGAAATATCTATTTTGAAGACGCTTCTTGAGAAGGAGTTAATTCGTTCTAGTGCTGAGATTATTATTTCGGATAGGGATAGCTGTTTGTTGAAATCGCAAGATAAGAGGTTCGTTATATCTCCCTCAGTCGAGACGGTTCGGAAGTCTCTCGTAGAATTTGTTTTATATAGTGATTTAGTTGGCACCATGCAAAACATTCAATGGTGGATTATTGTCCAGGGATTTGTTGCAAGGGATAGTATCTTTTCTTTTGTTGCGAAGGCTCCGCTTACGCTTCCATTCTTACTTATTCCAATTTTAAAAAAGAAATATTCTATTGTTGAATCGCTAAGAAATACTTATTATTCGTCGTTTGACTCTATTGATCTGGTAAAATACATGGCTGCTATATTTGATGCGTCAATAGATGAGCTTGTTCGACAGTTGGACGAGCGTGGGATTGATACAACTCGTTTGAAAGAGCAAAAAAATCAAGTTCTTAATATAAATATAAGCGGTGGAAAACCCATTCTGTCGAATATAATCCAGGGAACTCGAAACATTGTGTCGAGGGGAGGGGGGCATGGCGAAGCATCTTAATATTTCTGTAAGCGGTGGGGCCGTGAATATCGGTACTGTAATTCAGAGTGATGAGACGAGTGTGAAGAGTGGTGATATTTTAAGTAAGGGGGCTGATTTTGAATTGGTTTCTAAAGATATATTACAAAAAATGTCTAGAAATGGCTTTGATGAAACGCAAATAGCCCTGGTGTCAGATCGCTTGAAGGAGGTAAAGAGTGGTGTTGATAAGAATGATAAAGACTCTATTTGGAGTAGTATAAAAGAAATAGGGGAAATCTGTGAATGGGCGGTACCTCTCGTGCAAAAATCTGTAGCGATGTTTGGATTTGTATAGACGCTCATTGTATTGCGTGGATTGAAAAGTGACAATGCGTGTAATAAGTGCGTAGCCAACCTGTGCAGAGAAAGTCTTGGTATACGACTTATCTGTTCTGGATGCATCGCAAAGTATTAGATTGTCATTTTTTTTGTCAGCTTTGAGGTCGTGCTATGTATTTGTCATGTCTTGTTGCTGGAGTTCTCAACGATAAAGACACCGCTGTGTTTGCGGAAAAAAATGATTCGCACCGTCCCTCCCCTCTGCCCTGTTTCATGCACACTGCATCGGAGAACTCTGCCTTTCCCGATGTCGTCGTCATGAAGCAGCAAGCCTTCACCCCCGGCGACCCCGCTCCGGCCTGCGCCGCGCCGGCCCCCGAAGGGCTGCTCCGGGCCGTCGCCCAGTTCAATGCCGGCGCGTATTTCGAGTGCCACGAAACCCTGGAAGCCGTCTGGCTGGCCGAGGCCTTGCCCGTGCGCGACCTCTACAAGGGCGTGATCCAGATCGCCGCCGGCCTGTATCATTGGGAAAACGGCAACATCCGGGGTTGCCGCAAGCTCCTGTCGCGCGGTATTGGCTATGTGAACCGGTTCGCGCCGCGCTGCCAGGGGATCGACGTCGCCGCCCTGGCGGCCGCCGCCCGGCGGGCGCTTGACTGGTGCGGGGCTGCCGCGCCCGGCACGCCGCTGCCGCCCGGGCTTGCGCCGCGCATCGTTTTGGCCGACCGACAAGGAGCATCGCCATGGCCGTCCGCTACGTCCACACCAACCTGATCGCCCGCGACTGGCGGGCGCTGGCCTCTTTTTACATCCGGCTTTTCGACTGTACGCCCGTGCCGCCGGAACGCGATCTGGCCGGCGACTGGCTCGACGCCGCCACGGGCATTGAAAACGCCCACATCACCGGCATGCACCTGCGCCTGCCCGGCCACGGCGACACCGGCCCGACGCTGGAAATCTTTTCCTACGACGCAAACCCCGATCATCCGGACATCAAGGCCAACACGCCCGGTTTCGTCCACATCGCCTTTCTGGTCGACGACGTGGAGGCCATGGCCGGGGCGGTCCTGGCGGCCGGCGGTTCGGCTGTGGGCGAGGCCGGCAGTCGCGACGTGCCCGGCGTGGGCAGGCTTCTTTTCCGCTACATGCGCGATCCCGAAGGCAACATGATCGAACTGCTGCATTGGAAGTGACAAGACCCGGGGGAACCCGCTTTTCAAAAGCGGGTTCCCCCGGCCCCCCTCCCGAAACAACGGGACACCGCGCGTCACAGGGACAAGCGGCCGGCAGCGGCAACCCGTCGAGGGGGTCCGGGGGGAATCATTCCCCCCGGCCGCCGGAGGCAGAGCTTCTCCTTCCCGTTTTCCCCGTCATCTCGCTCTGGTTTCCAGCCCGGGGCAAATGCGTTATGACGCCCGAGGCGGCGCGCTTGGCGCACGCGCATTTTTTAACCACGAAGCAGCCATGTCCGATTTCGTCCATCTGCATTGCCACACCGAATACAGCCTCCTGGACGGGGCCATCCGCATCGGCGATCTGGTCAAGACCGCCGGGACGTTCGGCTGTCCGGCGGCGGCCATCACCGACCACGGCAACCTCCACGGCGCGCTGACCTTTTACGACGCGGCCAAAAAAGCCGGCATAAAGCCCATCATCGGCTGCGAGGTCTATGTGACTTCGGGCAGCCGGCGCGACAAGGACCCCCGTTCGCCGCGCTACCATCTGGTGCTCCTGGCCCAGAACCTGACCGGCTATCACAACCTGCTCAAGCTCGTGACCTGCGGCCACACCGAGGGGTTCCACTACAAGCCGCGCGTGGACAAGGAACTGCTCGGCAAATACGGCGAGGGGCTTATCGCCCTGTCGGCCTGCCTCAAGGGCGAGATCAACCAGAAGCTGCTCAAGGAGGGCAGGGACCCGGCCGTGGCCATGGCCAAAGAATATGCGGCCCTGTTTCCGGACAGGTTCTATCTGGAACTCCAGGCCAACGGCATCCCCGAGCAGACGACGGTCAACAATTTCCTTATCGAGCTTTCAGACGACCTCAAGCTGCCGCTGGCGGCCACCAACGACTGCCACTACCTGCGGGCCGACGACGCCGAGGCCCACGACATCCTGCTGTGCATCCAGACGGCCGCCTGCGTGGACGACGTCAAGCGGATGCGGTTCACCACAAAGGACCTCTACTACCGTTCGCCCGAGGAGATGGCCGCCGCCTTTGCCGACGTGCCCCAGGCCGTCAGCAATACCTGCGAGATCGCCGAACGCATCGACCTGCAACTGAAGTTCGGCGACTACCATTTTCCCGTCTACAAGACGCCGCCCGGCAAATCCCTGGACGACGTCATGGCCGACATGGCCCGCCAGGGGCTGACCGAGCGGCTGGCCAAGATGCCGGGCGTGGACGCCCAAAAATACTGGGACCGCCTGGAACTCGAACTCGACGTCATCAGGCAGATGGGCTTTCCGGGCTATTTCCTCATCGTCCAGGACTTCATCAACTGGGCCAAGGACCACGGCATCCCGGTCGGCCCCGGGCGCGGATCGGCCGCCGGCTCCATCGTGGCCTACGCGCTTCGCATCACCAACCTCGATCCGCTGCCCTACGATCTCCTCTTCGAGCGCTTCCTCAACATCGAACGGGTGAGCATGCCCGATATCGACGTGGATTTTTGCGAACGCCGCCGCCATGAGGTCATCCGCTACGTCACCGAGCGCTACGGCGAGGAGTCCGTGGCCCAGATCACCACCTTCGGCACCATGAAGGCCAAGGGCGTGGTGCGCGACGTGGGCCGGGCGCTGGGCATGACCTTTGGCGAGACCGACCGCATCGCCAAGCTCATCCCCGAAGACCTCAAGATGACCATCGACAAGGCGCTGGGGCAGGAGCCGGAACTCAAGGTCATGATGGCCACTGATCCGCGCGTGGCCCGGCTCATCGACATTTCCCGCCGCCTGGAAGGCCTGGCCCGCCACGCCTCCACCCACGCCGCCGGCGTGGTCGTGTCCGACACGGCCATGACCGACTACGTGCCGCTGTACAAGGGCAAGAACAACGAAACCGTGACCCAGTGGGACATGAAGCGCGTGGAGAAAGCCGGACTGGTCAAGTTCGACTTCCTGGGCCTCAAGACCATGACGGTCATCGACGATGCGCTCAAAATCATCAAGGAGATGGGCGGGACGCCGCCCGATCTCGACACGCTGCCGTTTACCGACGAGGCCACCTACGAGCTTTTCGCCAAGGGCGACACCGACGGCATCTTCCAGGTGGAAAGCCAGGGCATGCGCAAATACCTGCGGATGCTCAAACCCAACTGCTTTGAAGACATCATCGCCATGCTGGCGCTCTATCGCCCGGGACCGCTGGGATCGGGCATGGTCGAACTGTTTATCCGCCGCAAACACGGCGAGGACCCGGTCGAGTACCCGCATCCGCTCCTGGAGGAGACGTTAAAGCCCACCTACGGCGTCATCGTCTACCAGGAACAGGTCATGAAGATCGCCCAGGTGCTGGCCAGCTTCTCCCTTGGCGCGGGCGACCTGCTGCGCCGGGCCATGGGCAAGAAAAACGCCGAGGAGATGGGCAAGCAACGGGCGTTTTTTGTCGAGGGCTGCGCCGGCAACGGCATCGAGGCCAAAAAGGCCAACGAGATTTTCGACTTGATGGAAAAGTTCGCGGAGTACGGCTTCAACAAGTCCCACAGCGCCGCCTACGCCCTGATCTCCTACCACACGGCCTATCTCAAGGCCCATTTCCCGGTGGCCTTCATGGCGGCGCTCATGACGTCGGACATGGAAAACCAGGACAAGCTCCTGCAATACATTGCCGCCTGCCGCGACAACGACATCGAGCTGTGCCCGCCCGACGTCAACGCCGGCCATCCCCACTTTTCCGTGCGCGACAACAAGATCCTCTACGGGCTGGCCGCCGTCAAAAACGTCGGCCGCGACGCCGTGGCCGAAATCGTGTCCGAGCGCGAGGCGGGCGGGCCTTTCACCTCGCTGCTGGATTTCACCAGCCGCGTGAACATGCGCAAGATCACCAAGCGGGTCATCGAATATTTGATCAAATGCGGCGCCTGCGACAGCTTCGGCTGCTCCCGGGCCGGGCTTGTGGCCGGCCTCGATCAGGCGGCCGCCACCGGCCAGAAGCGTGCGGCCGACAAAAACGACGGCCGGCTGTCGCTCATGGCGCTGATGCCCGGGAAGCCCCAGCCGACCACGGGGCTGGGGTTGTCCTGCGTCGAGGCGTCGTTGCCCGAGTGGCTCCATGAGGAGATGATGGCCTTTGAGAAGGAAGCCCTGGGCTTCTACCTCACCAGCCATCCGCTTCTGGCCTATGAGCGCGACCTGCGGGCCATGCGCCTGACGACGCTTGCCCAGTGCGGCGGCATGGAGCCCGGCGTCGAGGTCAAGGTGGCCTGCATCTGCGTGTCCACCAAGGAAATCATCACCAAGAAAGGCCAGAAGATGGCCTTTTGCAAGCTCGAGGACCACCTCGGCGGCGAGGCCGAGGCCGTTGTTTTTTCCGACTGCTACGCGCTGTGCCGCGAACACCTCGAAGCCGATATTCCCCTTTTCCTCACCGCCAAGGTCGGGGCCATGGAGCAGGCCGAGGGCGAGGGTAAAAAACTCATCAAGCTGCAGGCCGTGCGCGTCGATCCGCTGGCCAAGATCATCGGCGGCAGCGAGGAACCCGTGGAAGTCATGGTGTCGTGCCCCGAGGACGCCCCTGTGCCCCTGGGGCCGCTGGCCGACATCCTCAAACGCTACAAAGGCCCCTGCACCGTCCATCTGGTGCTGCACCTGCCCAGGGCCGTGTGCCGCCTGCGTCTGGGCCACGACTACGGCGTGCGCCGCTGCCCCGAACTGCGCCGCGAACTCGACGCCTTCGAGCAGGGGGCGGGGCGGTAGAGGGGACCGGGGGGGATGGAGAGGGAGAGCAGGGCGCTGCCCTGCACCCGTCGGGGAATCATCCCCCCGGACCCCTGGAGGGCTTGGATGGCATTGTCTCTTTTCCGGGCGGCCGGGCCGGTGTACCCAGGCACGCTTCGACACGGGGAACGATCCCGGGATCTTGGAGTATGAACCTTTTTCCCCAGTTCGGGGGTCCGGGGGGATGATCCCCCCGGCCGCCGGAGGCATCAGAACTTATGGCGAACGAGAAACGCGGCGTCTGGCGGCTGACGGTGACGGAATCCTTTAGCGCCTCGCACTGCCTGCGGGGCTACGAGGGGCCGTGCGAGAACCTGCACGGCCACAACTTCGGCGTCGAGGCCGTGGTCGAGGGCGAGCGCCTGGACCCCAAGGTCGAGTACCTGGTGGACTTCAAGGTGCTGCGCGGCCGGTTGCGGGAGATCCTGGGCGAACTGGACCATCGCCACCTCAACGAGGCGCCGGCGTTTGTCCTGGAAAATCCGTCCTCGGAAAATCTGGCCCGGTTCCTGTACCGGCGGCTTGAGGCCGCGCTTGCCGATGCGCCGGTGCGGCTGGTCAGCGTGTCGGTTTCCGAGAAGGAAGCCAGCAAGGCCACGTATATGGAATTGTAGGCTGCGCCTGCCGCTGCAACGGTTCAGCCCCGCCTCGGCGGCTGCCGACGCCCGGGAGGCGGCTGCCATCGGCCCGGGCCTGCCGGCAATTGCGAATTAACAGTCACTCTTTGCCCGGAATCGTTCAATTGTCCCTCTCGGCGGCGGAGGGATGCATGGGACGTCATTGGATACCATTTTGCCATGAACGTATTGTTTTCACGCCGGGATTTTGCGTTTTGGGCGGGCTGTCTTGTCGCAGTTGCCGCTTGGTGGTGGGCGCCTCTGTGGGAGCAGTACTTCCGTACGGCCTGTGCCGCCCTGTGTCTGCTGCTTCTTCTTGTCAGCGCCAGGGGCGGGCATCCTGGACGTGTTGGGTTGGCCACAGGGCTGCGCTCCGTTGTGATTGTCTCCGTTGTCTTGTTTTTTATGCCGTACTTGCGTAACGAATGTCAGGCGGCGTGGGATGCATTTCTGAATGGATATGCCGATCATGTCATTGATGGACGTGAAGCCGTCAAGATTTGGCTTTTGTCAAACGGACGGACGATTTATCCTGATATGCAGGGCTATCCATTTCTGGTTACTCTGTATACGCCGTTATATCATTCGCTCGCGGCGATATTGGCTACGGGCGTCTTTGCTGGAAATGTCATTGATGCTGGCCATATTCTTGCGTATGGCGCATATCTGTGCCTCGTTGTCGTCATGATGCTGATCATCCGCCGGGAAGCCGGGAACGGATGGCCAATGCTGCTTGTCCCGGCGGCCATGCTCGTCAGCCCGTATCTCAGCCGTTACCAGTTGCAGATCCGCCCGGATTTGCTGGCTTGGTGTTTTGCCTTTGCGGCGATATTCGTCTTTATAAAAGAGTATAACGTTCCGTTTGTTCGAACGTGGCCATTTGCCTCCGCGTTCTTGATGGTGGCAGCGATATTTACCAAGCAGCAATCCTTCGCTGTTCTCGGGGGGCTGCTTACGGCCTGCCTGATTCGTCGGTCTGCCTTGGGGTTGTGTCTGCGGTATGCCGTGCTGGCAGGAGGGGCAGGCATTGCCGGGGCGGCGGTGTTGTTTTGGCTGACTGACGGCACGTTTTTTTTGCATACGCTGTGGTACCCGGCCAAGCTGGCCGCCGACGCGTCGGTGACGAACCTGGGCAATGCCTGGCCGCGAATCGTGGATTTTTTAAAAAACTACTGGGGCCTCTTCGGGCTCTTCTGTCTGGCCGTCGCCGACGACATGTGCCGGAGGCGATTGCATCTCCTGAATTGGCTTGCCATCGTTCACGCGCCGTTTTTGGTGAAGCTCGTCAGCACCTGGGGAGCAAGCAACAACTACTTTATCGGCTTCATCATCATCCTGACCCTGCGAGTAGGCATTTTCCTGCAAGACCTCTTGCGGAAGGGGCCGGCCGGCGCGGCCCTGGCTTTGCTTGGGCTCCTCGCGCTTCTGCCGGGGCGCGCAGCCGAAACCGGTCGGCCATTTGCAACCTCCCGGCAGGACTACGCGGAACGGGCGCTCGTACAGCAGGCCTCGGGACAGGCTGCGACGCTGGTCAACGCGGAAGGGGCCGCACCGTTGCTCGCGTCTGACGCCAACAATCTTTTTTTCTTCGATGCGACGGAAACCCAATATTTCGAAGTGGTTGGCTTGTGGAAGTTTGCCGACTCCCTGTTGGCCCGGGATATTGCCTCCAGAAAGTTTTCTTCCATCATTTTCAGCACGAGTTTTTTAGATTCGCAGATCGCACGGGCGGTGCAGGCAGCGTATCACGTGAAAAGCGTATTTCCGCATTACACGGTGTATGCTCCGAAACAAGGCGAGATGTTTTTTTTGTCAGGCCCGGCGGTGTTGCACGGGAATGGCACAGTACAGTCCGTCCGGTCTGTCAACTTGCAATCCGAGCAGGGTTTTGGGGCGCTCTTTGCCAGCGTCTGCCCCGGGGGCGGTTGGGGCGAAACAATTTTGGAGGTCACCGTTCCCTTTATGGCAAAGCGGGCGGGCGTGACCCTCTATCCCAAGGTGCCCCGGCCTGGGCCGGATGACTTCGTCGAAGCCGCGTGGTCTACTGACGGGACAACGTTTAGGCCGTTTTTGCTCTACCGGGGGTCGGGCAAGGATACGGCCACAGGGCTTTTCGAGCCACAGTTGGAAGAAGGTTTTGCCCCGGAGGCGAAAACGGTGTTCATCCGTCTGAGGCTTTCGGGGTCGGCCCAATTGTGGACCGGGGAGAGCACGCCCATGGTCATCCGCATGGAACCGTGAGGGCTATCCTCCAGGCATGCTCTTCGGGTGCGTACGGGCGTTGGCCTCAGGCCCCGATTCGTCTCCATCCGGCTCGGCAGCCTGGATTTCGACCCGATTCCGGCCCCTTGACGGGGCATGGCATTTCGGCGCAAACCGTAATTGCGGCAAGGCGAGGCAACGCCCGCCGGGGCCCGCCCGGAGCAAGGCCATGGAGTGCGCGGTGATCCGCAAGGTCTTTCGGACCATATCCCATCCCGGGGACAGCCGCCGGCTGGCCAAGGAAACGGTGGACGTGCTCGCCGGACATCTGGCCGACGCCGATGCCCTGCACGATCTCGACATCATCCTGACCGAAGCCTGCGCCAACGTCTGCCGCCATGCCTATGGCGGCAGGCCCGGGCCGCTGGAGGTCCGGCTGGCCGTTTGCCCGGGGGCCTGGGTGGAGCTTGAGATCGTGGATTGGGGCAAGGGCCTGGGCACGGATGTACGGTTTGAAAACCCCGGTCCCGACTCCGAGGGCGGCCGGGGGCTGTATATCATGCGCATGTTGTCAAGCGCCTGCCGGGTTTTCCGGCGCGGCGAGGAAAATGTGGTCTTCATCCATAAGGATATAGGGGCGGCGCGGTGGAAAACCTGACGATACGGCGTGAAAGCGACGTGTTGATGCTCAAGTACGCCGGGGAGATCACCCTGGAGATCACGGGCGACTTCAAGCGTCGTCTGGACACGGAACTCGGCGAGGGCGACGTGCGCGCCGTGGTCGTCGACCTCTCCGGCGTGCCGTTTATGGACTCCTCGGGCATCGGCCTGCTCGTCTCCATCAACACCCGGATGCGCAGTTCCGGCAAGGCCTTTTATCTCTACCAGTTGAGCCAGCCCGTGGAACGGACGTTGGGCCTTGTCCAGCTGCTTGATTTTTTCCAGGTGCTCAAAGACGAAGCCGCCCTGTCCGGGATCTGCGGCTGATCCGGGGCGGCAATGGGCGCTCCCGAACTGACGGCAACCCCGGTCCTGCGGCAGGGGCGGCTGGCCGACGTCCTTTTGGGCGTGGCCGGCAAAACCTGGAGTCTGGCCGGCCGCGACGCCGAGGCGGCCGAGGCGCGCCGGGCGGATCAGGCCCGGGAGGCCGGCGGCGTGGCCGTATTTCTGGGAGCCGGCCTGGGCTTTGCCGTGTCCAGGCTGCGCGGGGCCGGCGTGCCGGTTGCCGTGGTGGACCGGCAGGCGGCCATCGCCGAAGCGACCGGGGCCCGGCAGGCCCTGGCCGGCGATGCCGGGCTGGTCTGGATCGACAACGACGATCCGCGGCAGGCCGCTTCCCTGGTCCGCGAATTTGCCGCCGGCCAGGGGCTGGCCGACTGCCATGTCTCGCTCCACCCCGTGCACCGGCGGCTGGACCCGGCCTATTACGCCGCCGTGGCCTCCCTGCTGGCCGCTCCGGCCGCCGGCCCCGCCCCGGGAGCCGACCGGCCCGGGCCGGCCCGGCGACTCTTTCAGCACGTCCTGCCGCGCGTGCTGTGCCTGACCAGCAAACTCTTTTTGCTGGGCGAGGTCACCCGGGCCTGCGAGCGCCTGGGCGCGCCGTGCCGCTACCTGGAAACCGGCGAGGAACTCGACCGGGACGCCTTTGTGGCCATGGTGCGCGGGGCGGTGGCGGATTTTCGCCCGGATTTCGTGCTGACGGTCAACCACCTGGGCGTTGACCGCGAGGGCGTGCTGCTCTCGCTCCTGGACGCCCTGCGCCTGCCCCTGGCCTCGTGGTTCGTGGACAGCCCGGAACTCTTTTTGCCCCTGTACCGGCCGGCGGCCACGGCCGACACCGTGTTTTTCACCTGGGACGCCGACAGCGTGGAGCCGTTGCGCGCGGCCGGGTTTCCCCATGTCCATTACCTGCCGCTGGCTGCCGACGAGACGCGCTTTTGCCCGCGCACCCGTCTTGCCCCCGGCCACCCCTGGCGGGCCCGGGTGTCCTTTGTCGGCAATTCCATGTTCCGGAAAACCGCCCTGCGGCTGGCCGCCTCCCGGCCGACGCCGGAACTGCTGGCCGCCTTTGGCGGGCTGGCGGCGGATTTCGGGGCCTCGCCCTGGCGCACGGTGCGCCAGTTCATGGCCGACGCCCGGCCGGAACTGCTGGCCGGCTACGAGGCGCTCGAAACCACCGAACGCCGGCTGGCCTACGAGACGGCCGTCATCTGGGAATCCACCCGCCGCTACCGGGCGGACTGCCTGTCCCGGGTGCTGCCGTACGGCCCGGTCATTGTCGGCGACGCGGGCTGGCGCGAGACCTTTGCCGGCGAGGGGACCGGCTGGCGGCATGTGTCCGAACTGGCCTACTACGACCAGTTGCCGGATTTCTATCCGCTCTCCGACGTCAATTTCAACGCCACGAGCCTGCAGATGAAGGGGGCCGTCAACCAGCGGGTGTTCGACGTGCCGGCCTGCCGGGCGTTTCTTTTGACCGACGCCCGCCGCCAGATGGAGCGGCTTTTCGAGCCGGGGCGGGAAGTGGCGGTCTATGCCGACGTGGCCGGGATCGGGCCGCTTGTCGAGCGGTATCTGGCCGACCCGGCCGCCCGGAAGGCCCTGGCCGCGGCCGGGCATCGCCGGGTGCTGGCCGAACACACCTACCCGCGGCGCATGTCGGAACTTTTTGCCGTCATGCGCCAGACCTTTGCCGCCAGATAGGGGGGGCCATGCCTGTTGCGCCGCCGTTTGCCGGATTGCCCGAGGGGCTGGCCCGGTTGCTGCTTGTCGGCGGGACCGGGGCCGGACTGGTTCCGGCCCGGGATGCCGCCATGGCCGCCGGGGAAGGGCAGGCCGGTCTGGCCGACGCCCTGGCCCTGGCCGTCTGGGAGGATGCCCCGTTGTGGCCCGAGGCCGCCCGGGTGCTGGCCGCCCGGCAGGCTGCCCGGCCGTTTTTGGCCCCTGAGGCGGCCCGGGTGGCGGCGGCCGTGGCCGGTGCGCCGGCGGCCGCGCCGGAACCGTATTTCGACCGGCTGGCCGCCCGGCGCGACATCCCCAAAATGCTCGCCTACCTGCTGGATCGTCATCGCAAGCAGCCGGATGATGCCGGCGTGCTCCACCGGCTGGCCGTTTTCGCCCCGATGGCCGCCACTGCCGGCGACGCCCGGGAGGCCGAGGACGTGCTGGCCGGCCTTGGCGGGCCGTATGCCGCCATCGGCCGGCTGGTTGCCGGCGAACTGGCCCTGCTGTCCGGGCGGCTGCCCCGGGCCGAAGATTTGTTGCGCCAGAGTCTGGCCGCCATGCCGACGCCTGCCGCCAGGGCCCGGCTGGCCGAGGTCCTGGTCCGCCAGGGCGGACGCGGGGCGGCCCTGCGCGAATATGCCGCAGTCCGGCAGGCCCGGCCGTTCGACGTCCTGGCCCTGTCCCGCCTGCATGATCTGGCCTCGGGCCTGGCCGGCCGGGTGGCGGCGCTGCCCGGTTCCCTGGCCGTGCTGCTCTATTCCTATAGGAATGCGGCCCTGCTTGACCGCACCCTGGCCGCCCTGGCGGCCACCGACTGGGGGCAGGCCCCGATTGCCGGCGGACCGCGCCTGTTTGTCCTGGACAACGGCAGCCCGGACGGGACGGCCTCGGTGCTGGCCGGCTGGAAGGATCGCCTGGGCGCCCGGCTGGAAATGGTTTCCCTGCCGGTCAACGTGGGCGCGCCGGCGGCCCGCAACTGGCTGGCGGCCCTGCCCGGGGTGCGGGAGCGCGATTTTGCCGCCTATCTCGACGACGACGCCGTGGCGCCGGCCGACTGGATCGGCCGCCTGGGGGCGGCGGTTGCGGCCTACCCCGACGCCGGCGTCTGGGGCTGCCGGGTGGTCGGCATCGACGCCCCGCACCATGTCCAGTCCGGGGACGCCCATCTGCTGCCGACGCCCCGACAGGACGGGGAATACGCCCGGGCCTTCGATCTGGCCCGGCCCTGGCTGGCCGGGCCGAACTGGGGCCAGTTCGCCGTCTGCCGGCCGTGCGCCTCGGTCACGGGCTGCTGCCATCTGTTTCGTACCGACGTGCTGACCGCCGTCGGCGGCTTCGACATCCGGTTTTCCCCCTCCCAGTACGACGACCTGGACCATGACCTGCGCCTGCTGGCCTCGGGCCGCACGCCGGTGTTCCAGGGCCATCTGGCCGTGGTCCATGCCAAGGTCACGGGCGCGGCCGGCAATCCGGGCGGCGCGGCCTATGGTTCGGGCTTTGCCAACCAGTTCAAGCTCCACAATAAATACGACGACGCCGCCATTGCGTCGGCCGCCCGGACGGCCTTTGCCGCCCTGGCGGCCGATGCGGCCGCCAAGGTCCGGGCCGTCCGGGAATGGGGCCGGGGGGAGCAGGGGGAGGGCGGCGGTGGCCGCTGACGGACCCTCCATCGTTGTCATCCAGACCCAGCGGATGGGGGATCTGATCCTCACCTATCCGCTGCTCCTGTGGCTTTCCCGCAGCCATCCGGGCTGTCCGGTGACGGTGGTGGCCGAGCCGGATTTCGCCGCCCCCCTGGCCCCCATAAGCCCTGCGGCGGCCTATGTGCCCCTGGCCCAGGCGAGGCAGCGCCTGGGCAGGCGCGAACACGCCCTGGTGGTCAACCTGAGCATCCGTCCCGAGGCGGCGGCCCTGGCCGGGGCGCTTGCCGCCGAAAAACGCCTGGGCCCGGTGGCGGACGCGGCCGGCATCGTGCGCGTTTTGGGCGACTGGCAGCTCTACCGGGCCTCCCTTGTCCAGCAGAACCGGCACAACCGCTACCATTGGGCGGAGCTCAACGCCCTGGATATCGTCCCCCTGCCCCATCTGGCCGCCACGCGCTGGTCCGCGCCCCGCATCGGCGGTCCGGGTCGTCGCCGGGTCGGCATCTTCGTTGGCGCCAGCCAGCCGGAAAAGCGTCCTGACGCGGCCTTTGCCGGCCGTTTTGCCCGGGAGTTGGCCAGAAGGGGGCTGGTGCCGGTGCTGCTCGGCGGACCGGGCGAGAAGGCGCTCGGGGCCGAGGCGGCAAAACACGCCGGCCTGGCCGTGACCAACTTGTGCGGCCGGCTGGGGCTGAAGGAACTGGCGCTTATCGGCCAGGAGATGGACCTGCTCGTCACGCCCGACACCGGCCCCATGCATCTGGCCGCCTGGACGGGCTGGCGGGTGCTCAACATCTCCATAGGCCCGGTCAGCGCCCACGAGACCGGGCCCTACCAGCCCGGCCATTTCGTGTTGCGGCCGCGCATGTCCTGCCGGGGCTGTTGGGAATGTTCCCGGCCGGATGCGGCCTGCCGCCAGGGGCTCGACCCGGCCCGGGCGGCCTATGTGGCGGCCCGTCTGGCCCGGGGCGAGGACGACCGCCTCGGCGCCGCCCGGGTGCCGGGATACGAGCTGGCCCGGACGGCCATGGATGCCGACGGGCTGCGCTATCTGGTCCCTGTCGCCGCCGGCCCGGCCGGCCGGCCCGACGCCCGGGAGGCGGTGGGACTGTTGTGGCGGGCCGTTTTCGGCGGACTTTTCGGCTTGTGGGACGACGCCCCGGCCCGGGCGGCCGCGCTCCGGCTGGCCGGGGCCCATCCGGCCCTGGCCGCTTCCATGGGCCGGGCCCTGGCCAGCCTTGGGGCGAGCCTTGGCCGCGACCTGCGCCAGGGCGTCGTGCCGGACGCCGCCTTTGCCGCCGCCTTCCCGCCCCATACCCGGCCCCTGGCCGGCTTTCTTGAACGGGTGCTGCAAAACGCCGACGGCGACCGGCCGTCCCGGTTACGCTGCCTGTCCCTGCTCGAGCGCGTGGCCCAGATCTTCCCTGCCGCCTGATCCGACCGGAAAAAACTACCTTCCTCATTTGGGATGGTTTTGCAGCCAGCTGTTTTAGCTGGCTTTTTTTATTTGGAACGGGTCTTGAACAAGAGGAGGAGCAGGAGGCCCGGTATGCAAATTCTTCCCCTTGTCAGCGCTCGCTCCCAGACGGCAGCCACGGACGGCTCAGTGGCGTCCGGTTCGACGACCGCCCGCCAGCAGTCGGCGCTTTTCGCCAGCCTGCTCGGCAGCGCCCAGGCCAATGCCGGGACGTCGGGCAGCGGATTGGGCGTCTCGACCTCCGATACCGGCTCCACGACGGCGCAGCTTGTTGCCGAGGCGGCCGGCGCCGCTTCGGAGCCGACGGATCAGGAATTGATGCAGCTGCCCGTCACCCGGGAAGATCTTGCCGCGCTTCGCGACGACCTCAGGGAGCAGGGGTTTACCGATGAGGAACTGACCGCCCTTGAGCAGCGGGCGTCCAGCGAGTCGGGCATGACCTGGGGCGAGATGATGGCCGAGGTCCGCAAGAAGGCTGCGGGCGGCGAGGAGTCGGGGAAAAAGGAAGTTTCCAACGACGACACGGTCCAGATGCTGGGCCTTTTTGGCAAGTTGGGCTTCACGGCCGCCGAGTCCCAGGAGATGGTGGACGCTTTGGCCAGGGGCGAGACCCGGTCGGTCTGGTCGGCTGTCTCGGCCAAGGCGGCCGAACTGTCTGCCAGCGACACGGTGAGCCTCGCTTCCTCGGAATTGACCACCCTGGCCCGGGCCATGGATCTGTCCGAAGACGGGCAGGCCCGTCTGGCCGCCCTCCTGGACAAGGCCAACGCCGCCCAGGGGCTTTCCGGCGAGGGCGTCGCCACGGCCCTGGATCTGCTGAAAAATGAATTGATCGCCCAGGCCGGCAAGGCCAATCAGGCGCTGTCCGAATTTCGCGAGGCGGCCTCCTCGGTGCTGGCCGACGCCTGGCAGCGGGAAACCGGCAAGACGAACGCCGGCCTGCATCAGGACGATGTGGCCGTCAAGGCTGCCCAGATTGCCGCCATGCGCAACGAGAAGGGCCAGCCCTCGGCGCTGGCCGATGTGCCCGAAGCCGGGCAGGGCGTGTCCGGACAGAGCACTGCCGGACAGAGCGCTGCCGGGCAAAGCGCCCAGGGCGAATCGGGCGGGTTCACCGCGCTGAACAGCCAGGCCGGTCCGGTGGCGGCCGAGCAGGCCTTCTCCGCCAATCCGTCCCAGGCCGAAACCGTCGCGCCCAAATCCACGGAAAACACGGCCTCCCAGTCCCAGGCGGACAAAGCTGCCGCCCTGGCCCTGGGCCGGGAAACCGGGAACCCCGCCGGCGGCCAGCAGTCCTCTGGCGGCAATGCCGGCAGCGCCCATGACCAGATGGGCAAGGAAGGCGGATGGGGCGAGTTCTGGAGCAAGGTGCGCCTTGAGGGCCGCACGGCGACCACGGCCTCGACCTCGTCCACGGGCACGGTGGCGGCCATGGACGCCCTGAAGACAAACGCGCTGGGAACGCAGGCGGCAAGGACGCAGGATGCGGCTTTGTCGGCCCGTGTCGCCCGTCAGGTCGAAACCGGCATTCTGCGGAACATCGGCCAGGATGCCAAGCAGTTGACGTTGATTCTTTCACCCGAAGAGTTGGGCGCCGTGAGCGTGACGCTCACGGTCAAGGACAAGGAAGTCCGAGCCGTCATCTCGGCGGACAACGCCGAAACGGCGGCCATGCTCCAGGAACACGCGGCCAAGATCCGGCAAAGCCTCGAAAGCCAGGGCCTCAAGGTGACCAAGCTCGATGTGCAGACGAGCGTCCCCCAGGATGCCCAGACCCCTTGGAACGGCTTCGAGCAGCATAATCAGGCCCGCGAACAGCGCGAGGCCCTGGAGCGTATCCGCTCTTCCGTGCGGCTGGCCCGGCAGGCCGGCGAGACCGCCGGGGAGAGCATGCAGGCAAGCACTGAAACCATGACGGCCCGCGCATCCGGGCTGGATATTTTCGCCTAATAAGGGAGTGAGCCATGAGTTACGTCAGCAGCATCCTGGGCACGTCTTCGACCAGCGACACGAGCACCACTGCCAACAGCGCCACTTCGTCCCTGGGGATGGACGCCTTCCTGCAACTGCTTGTGACCCAGTTGCAGTACCAGGACCCCCTCGATCCCATGGACGACAAGGAATTTGTCGCCGAACTGGCGCAATTTTCCAGCCTTGAGCAGTTGACCGAAATCAATACCGGCATCGACAGCCTGGCCACCATCGGCCAGGAGCAGCAGATGCTCGGCGCGGTCAACTTCATCGGCAAAACCATCGAGGCCACCGGCACGGCCGTCAGCCTCGAGAAGGGCAAGGCCACCAGCGTCACCTTCACCCTGCCCGAGGACGCCGAGACCTGCATGGTCAACGTGCTCGACTCTTCCGGAACGGTCGTGCGCACCATCGACCTCGGCGAAACCTCCGCCGGCTCGGTGGACTTCGCCTGGGACGGCATGGATTACGACGGCAATACCATGGATGACGGACAGTACCAGGTGGCCGTGACCGCCACCGGTACGGACGGCGAGCTCATGGAGGTGACTTCCACCATGTCCGGCACCGTAACCGGCATCACGCAGGTTGACGGCACCTATTACCTTGATATCGGCGGCGGCCGCAATGTGGCCTTCACCGACATCACCAACGTGGTTAATTCGTCGAGCGCAAGCGACAGTGACTCCTGACGCGGCGCCGGAAAATAACGAAAAGGAGTGACATCATGGCTGTTGGATTAAGCACGTCCATGTGGTCGGGAGTTTCCGGCCTGCTGGCGAACTCGACGAAGATGAGTACGATCGGCAATAATCTGGCCAACACCGGGACGGTTGGATTCAAGGGGAGCCGGACGGATTTTGCGACGCTCATGAGCTCGAATATGGGCACGGCCGCGGGCATCAAACAGGTGGGCAACGGCGTGCAGGTCGGCACCCAGGTCACCGACTATTCCCAGGGCGGCATGGAGAGCACCAGCAGCTCCACGGATATGGCCGTCAGCGGCAACGGCTTTTTCATGGTCAAGCAGAAGAGCCAGATCGGCTCCAACGGCAAGATGCTCAACAGCGGCAACATGACCACCTATTACACCCGGGCCGGCGACTTCAACTTCGATAAGGACGGCTATCTGGTGAACCCGCAGGGTCTGGCCGTCCAGGGCTGGCAGGTGGACCAGGACGCCATAGACGCCGCGGACGCCTCGGGCAAGGCGCTGAGCTCGACGCCGATCATGGGCGATATTCAGGACATCCGTCTCGACCAGTTCAGCTCCCCGGCCAAGGCGACCACCAACGTCACCCTGATCACCCAGCTTGATTCCGACTCCGAAGGGGCGTTCTCGCGATCGCAGACTGACCCCAACTATTACTACGCCATGACCGAATCCTGGGACGGCACCGCCGACCCGGCCATGGCCGCCACGGCCTACAGTTACCAGACCACGGTGAAGGTGTACGACGAAAACGGCACCGCCCACACCCTGACGGTCTATTACGACAAGATCTCCAATACGGGCGGCAAGGAGTACTGGGAATACTGCGTGACCTGCGACCCCGCCGAGGACCTGCGGGACGGCATCACCGGCACGGAGACGGCCGGCCTGCTCATGACCGGCACGATGACCTTCAGTTCCTCCGGTTCGCTGGAAAACATGAGCGCCTACACCCTGAAGTCGGGGGCCACCGGCGGCGCCTTCAACGCGGCCGACTGGTCGGCGGCGGAAACATCAAGCAGTGGTTACCCCCTGTTCACGGCCAATTTCCGGGGCGCTTCCAACGCGAGCTTCACCGACCAGACCAACGCCATTGAGATCAGCCTCAACTTCGGCATCCGGGACAGCAACGGCTTCACCGACCCCACGGCCACCCTTGACACGGCGCTTGGCACCGATCCCACGACCCTGGCCCATTTCAACACCGCCACGCTCAAGACCAACTCCAAGAGCACCACGAACTACGGCACGTCCTCTTCCACGGTGTTCCAGTCGCAAAACGGCTACACCTCCGGTCTGCTGACCGCCGTGTCCGTGGACACCGACGGCATCCTGAGCGGCACGTTCTCCAACGGCCAGACGATCGAGCTCTGGGCCGTCGCCCTGGCCGACTTCGTCAATCTCCAGGGGCTCAAGGCCATGGGCAGCAACCTCTACTCCGCCACGCCGGACTCCGGCGACGGCACCACCAACCGGGCCAACGCCGGCACAGTCGGGTCCATCATCGGCAACAGGCTGGAGTCCTCCAACGTGGACATGGCTGCGGAAATGGTCAGCATGATCCTGACCCAGCGCAGCTTCGAAGCCAGCAGCAAGACCATCACCACCGTGGACACGATGCTCTCCGAGATCATCCAGCTCAAGCGGTAGTCCGGTCCATCCCGTACGTGAGGCGGCCGCTCCCTTCGGGGGGCGGCCGCTTGTTTTTTGGGCCGCCGCGCCGGCCCTGGGGCGCTGCAAATATTGCCTGCCGGCCCGAAGGGGACCGAAACGAAAGGCTGCCCTGCCTCCGGCGGCCGGGGGGAATCATTCCCCCCGGACCCCCTGGATAAAGGGGGTTAAAGGGGAACGGCGCGGTTGCAGCCGGACGCAGGAAGCCGCTGGGAAGATTCAGAGCGGCTGTTCCGTGAACGCCCCCGGCCCCCTGGATAAACGGGGTTAAAGGGGAACGGCGCGGTTGCAGCCGGACGCAGGAAGCCGCTGGGAAGATGTTCCGTGAACGCCCCCGGCCCTTATCCTGCCTTTCCGTCCGGGAGGGTCCGGGAGGGGATGATCCCCTCCCGGCCGCCGGAGGCAGTGCGCAGCTGCCTGGGGTTGCCCCTTTTTGCCGCCGGCCCGCCGGCTCTGCCGGGCAGCCCGGCGGGTCCTGCCGGGTGGCGGCCGGGGCCGGCCGGAAGCCCGGGCGCAGGATGGGAAAACCTTGCCCTTGCGGGTGTTTTGGCAGGGGAAAACCGCAGCCGGAGGGGGGCAGGGCGTGAATATATTGGCGATTTGAGAGGGTAGGTTTTTCCCAGAAGCCCCGACGAAGAAGATAATATATTGTTTTTATTTGATATTTACTTGTTGGTACGGGTTCTGCTTATGAAAGAGCAACCAACAAGGAACGTCTGGTTGCAACAAGGAGGTTTTCTATGTCCCTGGTGATCAATCACAATATGATGGCCATGAACGCGGCGCGCAACCTGTCCAACTCCTACGGCGCCCTGGCCACGTCCACCCAGCGCCTTTCTTCGGGGTTGCGCATCAACACCGCCGCCGACGATGCCGCCGGCCTCGCCATCCGCGAGTTGATGCGGGCCGACATCGCGACGCTCAATCAGGGCGTGCGCAATGCCAACGACGCCATCTCCATGATCCAGACGGCGGACGGCGCGCTGCAGGTCGTCGACGAGAAGCTCGTCCGTATGAAGGAATTGGCCGAGCAGGCTGCCACCGGCACCTACACCTCGGACCAGCGCATCATCATCGACTCCGAGTATCAGGCCATGGCGTCGGAAATCACCCGTATTTCCAATGCCACGGACTTCAACGGCATTTATCTGCTCAACGGCAACCTGTCCGGATCGACCCACAACGGCGCCGGATTGATTTCCCAGGGCAAACTCAAGATCCACTTTGGCACCAGCAACAACAGCGCCGAGGATTATTACTACATCCAGATCGGCTGCACCACCGCCTCGGCTTTCGGCCTCGGCCTGGGCGCCGCCGCCGGTCGGGCCGGCCGCAGCATCTCCACCCAGGATCTGGCCCAGCAGGCTCTTGACGCCATCAACACGGCCATCGTGTCCAAGGACAAGATCCGCGCCAACCTCGGTGCCTTGCAGAACCGTCTGGAGAACACCATTTCCAACCTGGAAATCCAGGCCGAGAACCTCCAGGCCGCCGAATCCCAGATTTCCGACGTGGACGTCGCCTCCGAAATGACGGAATTCGTGCGCCAGCAGATCCTTACCCAGTCGGCCGTGGCCATGCTGTCCCAGGCCAACTCGCTGCCCAAGATGGCCCTGAACCTCATTCAGGGTGGCTAATCCGGGCCCGGTAGGGATATCGTAATGGAAAAAGGACCAGGGAGGCGGGGATCGGCGAAAAACTGATCCCTCCCTGGTCCGAATGAGCCGCCTTGGTCGGGGCGGGCGCCAAAAAACCGACTCGGTATTGTTTTCCCCCGGAGTGGCCGGAGACTCCTGCGGGAATGGGGCTGCCTCGCCCGCCCGCGCCAGGAGTTGCGAGCCGGCCTTTGGCGGCAGCCGGGAAGTTGCCGCCGGACGACGCCGGCAGCGACAGCTTCCGCCGCAGCCCGCGCCAACGCGGCGCTACCCGTCCGATCCGGCTTCGCCCAGCGATTCCAGGGCCAGACGGGCCGCTTGCTGTTCGGCTTTTTTGACGCTTTTTTCCGTGGCCGTGATTGCCTGCCCGGTGGGCAGGAGCAACCGCACCTCAAACCGCTTGTCATGCTCCGGGCCGGCGCTGCCAAGCAGGGTGTACACCGGCCGCGCCTTGTGATTGCGCTGGGTGTATTCCTGGAGACGGCTTTTGAAATCCTTGGTCTTCGGGGCAGCCGGCCGGGCCGGCCACACGCCTTCGAAAATCCTGTCCACAAAGGCCCGGGCCGCCGCATAGCCTCCGTCCAGAAACAGCGCTCCGACCACGGCTTCGAACGCATCGCTTAAAAGCGCCGGGCGTCCCCGGCCGCCTTGGTTTTCCTCCCCCTTGCCGAGCAGGATGTGCTCCTCCAGATGCAGCAGGCCGGCCATGGCGGCCAGGCTCGATTCGTTGACAAGCTGGGAGCGCAGCAAGGTCAGCTCCCCCTCGGGAGCCTCGGGAAACCGGGCAAAAAGTTCCTCCGAAACACAGAGTTCCAGCACGGCGTCGCCCAGGAACTCCAGCCGTTCGTTATGGGCGGCCCCCTCGCCGCGCTCGTTGGCCCAGGAACTGTGGGTCAACGCCGTGACAAGCAGTTGCGGCCGGACAAAGGCATGGCCCAGGGCGTTCTCGACAACGGACAGCGATGCGGACATAACGTGGCTCCAATGGATTCCCCGTCGGCAACCGGCGGGGGATGACCGTAGCCCTTCCGGGCCCGGATTCCAACCCGCCGCCCCGGGACATCGAGGGGTTTTTGCGGCCGGGCAGGCCAATTATCTTGATTATCGTCGCCGGGAAAGGCATTTTATGGGGAGTACGTTCCCCGGCTTCCCCGGGAAGGCGTCGCGCGGCCGTGTGGCCGCTACAGCAGGAGGGCAGCCATGGCTGGATTATATGTGGGCGCGACGGCAGGGTATTCCGGAAAAAACATGGTGGTCATGGGCCTTGGGCTGCGTTTCCAAAAAGAAGGCTACTCCGTGGGCTACCTCAAGCCCGTCGGCGCGGTGCCCCGGGAAATCGACGGCCGCCTGTGGGACGAGGACGCCTACCACGTCCAACGCATTCTGCGGACAAACGAGGAGCCCGAGACCCTCACCCCGGTCATCGCCACCCACGATTTCCAGGTCCGGGCTTTCCGGAACCAGACCGGCGACGTGATGGAATCCATCCGGGCCGCCTACGAAAAGGTCAGCTCCGGCAAGGACATCACCATCATCGGCGGCTCCGGCGGCATGCACACCGGCAAGTATTGCAACGCCGACGGCGTGCGCGTGGTCCGCGAACTCGACCTCAAGGCCGTGGTCATCGACCGCTACTCCAAAGAGCTCAACTACGACTACCTGCTCGTGCTGCGCGAACAACTCGGCGACCATCTGGCCGGCGTCATCTTAAACGACGTGGCCCAGAACTTCCTCGACGAGACCAATACCCTCATCGTCCCCTTTCTGCGCGACCGGGGCATCCGCGTCCTTGGCGTCATCCCCAAGGACCCGCTCATGGGAGCCATCAAGGTGTCGGATCTGGCCGACCGCCTCGGCGGCAAGGTCATCTCCGCCCACCATAAGTCCGACCGCATCGTCGAAAGCTTTCTCATCGGCACCATGCAGGTCGAAAATTTCATGACCCACTTCCGGCGGCAGAAAAACTCCGCCATCATCGTCGGCGGCGACCGCTCCGACGTCCACCTCGTCGCCCTGGAAGGCGACAGCCCCTGCCTCGTGCTCACCGGCAATCTCTATCCCAACGACATCATCCTGACCCGCTCCGAAGTCCTCGAAATCCCCATCATCGTCGTGCGCGAGGACACCTACACCGTGGCCAAGAAGATGGAGACCCTGCTCATGCGCCACAAGCTGCGCGACGAAATCAAGATCCGCCAGGGCGCGCAGCTCATCAACGCCAACCTCGATTTTGCCGTCCTCATGGAACAACTCGGCCTGAAGCTGTAATCCCAGTTCTGCTTCAAAAGCGGAACTGACATGAGGCATACCATATTGATATAGTTATATATTTTTAAAACACAACTGGCGTTGTGTTTTAAATTGGGTATAAGGACGGCCTCCGGCGGCGCCCTATCTGGTTGCCAGCAGGGCTTCGATGGCGGCGAGCAGGCGTTCGGGGTCGAGGGGTTTTTGCAGCACGGCGTCGGCGGCGTCGGGGGCCGCGCCGCCGTGTCCGGTGATGACGAGGATGGGGATGCGGGCCAGTTGCGGGTCGTCTTTCAGGGCGCGTATGGCGGCGCGGCCGTCCATGCCGGGCATGGCCATGTCCATGGTGATGACGTGGGGGCGCAGTTTTCCGGCGGCGGCCAGGGCGGATTCGCCGTCGTGCGCGGCGGCCACGCGGTAGCCTTCGCCTTCCAGGAACTGGATGAGGAAGGAGGACACGGCCGGGTCGTCGTCGACCACGAGGACAAGGGGCCGGTCGCGGTCCTTGCGCAAGGCGGCGGGCAGCGGGGCGCAGGCGCTTGCGCCCTGGGCGACGGGCAGCTCGAAGATGAAGGCCGCGCCGCGTCCCGGCGCGTCTTCCACCCAGATGCGGCCGCCGTAGTGTTCGACGATTTCCCGGCAGATGGCCAGTCCCAGGCCGGTGCCTTTGGCCGGGGCCGAGCCTTCCGGGTCGAGGCGGACCTGGCGGAATTTGTCGAAGATGAGCTCCCGGTCCCTGGGGGCGATGCCGGGTCCCGTGTCGATGACGGCCACCCGGGCCAGGGTTGGTTCCGGGGTGGACAGGGTGACGGTGACCGCGCCGACGGCCGTGAATTTGGCGGCATTGCCGATGAGGTTGAGGAGCACCTGTTCCAGCCGGTCCGGATCGGCGGTGACAAGGGGGGACTGCCCGGGCAGGCGCATTTCCAGGTCCACTTCCGGGCGTGACTCGAACAGGCCGGCCTCGGCGGCAACGGCCTTTTCCACCACGTCGGACAGACGGACGTCCTGGTCGCGCCATTGCATGCGGCCGGATTCGATGCGGGAGAGGTCGAGAAAATCGTTGAGGAGCCTTGCCAGCCGTTCGCCTTCGCTGGCCAGCACGCGCAGGTTGTCTTCGATGCGGGCGGCGCGTTTGGCCAGGGCGGGTTCGTCCTGGGCCAGCGGCGTGAAGTGGCGGCTGAAGTCCCGGCCGATGAGCTTGGCGAAACCGAGCAGGGAGGTCAGGGGGGTGCGCAGCTCGTGGGAGACGGACGAGAGAAAGGCGCTTTTGATCTCGTCCATGCCGCGAAGGCGCTGGTTGGCCTCTTCCAGTTCCAGGGCCTTGCGGGCCAGATCGTGGGTGCGCTCCACGACGAGATGTTCGAGGTTGCGGGTCAGGCGCTCCAGGGCTTCCTCGGCCTGCCGGCGTTCGGTGTCGTCGCGGGCCATGAGCACATAGCCGCCCGGCGTTCCTTCCTTGTCGTAGATGCCCGAGACCCGGACAGTGTAAAGGCGGAGCCTGCCGTCGCGGGCATGGCGGTAGGTGAAGTCGTGGCTGCGGGTGGGGGAGACGGCGTTTAGGCCCTGGGTGACGGCCTTCAGATCCACGCCGAGCTGGACATGGACCTCCCGCATATCGCGGCCGGAAAGCTCGGCCGCGTGCATCCCGAAGATGGCTTCGGCCTCCGGGTTGACGTAGGTGACCCGCCAGAATTCGTCCACGGCCACAATGCCCATCTCGGCGCTGCGAAGCAGGTTGTCGAGAAACATCGTCTTCTCGAACAGCGACTTGCCGACCGCCTTCAAGGCCTCGTCCTTTTCCTGCAAGGCGGTCTTGAGCGTGCGCACGTACCTGCTCTCAAGGCCCCGCACGATGTCGGACTGGGTGACAAGCCCCATGACCCGGCTGTCGTCGTCCACCACCACCAGCCGGCGCATGCGGCGCTTCTTCATGAGCATGGCCGCTTCGAACACCGGGCGGTCGGCCTCCACGCACACCACCGGACAGCTCATGATGTCGTAGAGCTTGAGCCGGCCCAGATGGGGACTGTCGGCCAGAAGCCGCACCACGTCGCGTTCGGTGATGATGCCGGCCGGCCGGCCCTCGCGGCCGACGATCAGGCAGGAAATGGAACGGTCGGCCATGCGGCGCACGGCCTCGCGCACGGTGATGTTGCCCGGAGCGGTCACCACCTCGCGGGTCATGATGGAAGAGACTTTCTTGATCTCGGACAGGGTGTCGTAGCCAAGCCGTTCGACCAGATCGGACTGGGTCAGCACGCCCCTGGCCAATCCGGCCTCGTCCACCATGACCAGATGGCGCAGACGCTTGCGGGCCAGCAGATTGTAGGCCTCAAGCAGCACCGTGTCCTCGGTCACCGTGACCACCGGGGCGCTCATGAGATCGCGCACGGACCGGTCGAAAAAATCCACGCCTCTGTGGGCCGCTGCCCAAAGAATATTGCGCTCGGTGATGATGCCGACCGGAACGCCGTCCTCGGCCACGACCAGACAGGAAATGCCCCGCCGACGCATGATGTCGAGCCCCTGGCGCACAGGGGCGTCCGGGGAAATGGATATGACGTCGGGAGTGACGATTTCGGCCAGGAGCCTGTCGCCCATGCAACCTCCTCAGGCAGGATGCCTGTGGAAAAGAACTGGGAGGCCGATGCCTGAATTTGCCCGGTTTGGCAAGCCGCCAGAGCCGGGGGATGATGCCTTCGGCGACCAGGGCTCCGCCCCGGACCCGGCAGGGCGCTGCCCTGCACCTGCCAGGGCTCCGCCCTGGACCCGCCGGCGGGGAGCATCCCCCCCGGACCCCCTGCGCGGCTTTGGCGGGCGGAAGGGCCATGGCCGGGCGGAGAAACGCGGGGTGGCGGGGATGTTCCTGCCAAAGCCGCAAAGCGCCTTTCCGTCCGGGTGGGTTTGGGAGGGGGCGACCCCCTCCCAACGGGGTTCGGGGCAGCGCCCCGATTCTTCTGTCATGGCCGCCGTTCGGCGGTGCGCAGGCGTCTGACGGTCAGTTCGTAGTTGTCTTTGAACAGGGCGTCCTTGGGGTTGCAGCGTTTTGCCTGTTCGAACAGCGGCAGGGATTCCGGGGCGCGTCCGAGTTTGTGCAGGGACAGGCCCATATTGTTGTAGGCGGCGCAGAAGTCGGGGCAGCGGCTGACCACGGACTTGTAGCCTTCGATGGCTCCGGCGTGGTCGCCGCCGCCGCGCCGGGATTCGGCCACGTCGAAGGCGGCGGCGCAGGAGGCGGCGGGATCGGCTGCGGGTTTGGCCGCCTCGGCCAGCCGTTTCCGGGTCATGGCGGCGTTGTTTTGAAAGAGTCTGGCGTTTGGGTCGCACTTGATGGCTTCGTCGAACCAGGGCAGGGATTCGGCGGCGTAGCCCAGGGTGAAAAGCGATGCCCCCACGTTGTTGTAGGCCTGGCAGACGCCGGGGCACTGGGTGAGCAGGGACTGGTAGTCGCGGATGGCGCCGGCGTGGTCGCCGCCGGTGCGTTTGGCGGAGGCCTGTCTGGCCAGGGCGTCGCAGCGGCCTTTGCGTTCGGCGTCGGCCCCGGCTGTCTGGCGGGGAGCGGCCCGGTTGGCCTCTTCGCGGTGGTCGGCCTCCAGGCGCAGGCGGTCGGCCTCGATGCGGCGTTCGAGGTCCTTGGCCCGGCCGGCCAGGGCCGGGGACAGGGGGCCTTTGTCGCGGGCTTCGTCGAGGCGTTTGCGGGCTGCGGCAAAATCCTTGTTTTCAAGCTGCCGCGAGGCATCGGCCAGCCGATTGGCGGCTTCGGTTTCGGCCTGCTTTTTTTCCGCCATGATTGTTTCCCGCCATTGGGCCAGTCCTGGCGCTTTGGCGTTGATTTTTTCCACCTCGGCCAGGGCGGCCAGGGCCAGATCGTAGCGCCGGGCGGCCAGGAAATCCCTGGCCCGGGCAAACGCCTCGGCAACCGCGTCCCGGGTCCGGGCCAGTTTGTCGCGTTCGGCGGCAAGGCCGGCGTTGCCGGGGGCGAGAGCCAGCATGCCGTTTAGGGCGGCAATGGCCGGGTCCAACTCGCCGGCGGCCTGCCGTCTGGCGGCTTCGGCGCGCAGGGCGGCGAGCTGCTGGTCGCGGCCGGCCTGTTTGGCGGCGGCCTGCTGCAGTTCGGCCAGCCGGGGATGGCGGGCGTTGATCCTGGCGGCGTCGGCCAGGGCGAACCGGGCTTCGTCGGTCTTGCCGCGGGCCAGGGCGGCTTCGGCGCGTTCCTCGGCCCGGGCAAGATTTTCCCGGTTCTGGGCGAAGGTTTTCCGGGCGGCGGCAGCGCCCTGGTGTTCCGGGTCCAGGGCGCAGGCCTCGGTCAGGGCGGCCAGGGCGGCGTCGGCCTCGCCGGCGTTCCACTGGTCGCGGGCCCGGGCGAGGTGTTCGTCGATGCGCCAGGCCCGGTCCTTGCGGGCGGCGATGGCTTTTTCCAGTTCGACCACGGCCGGGAAGCGGGGGCTGACGGCCCGGGCATCGGCCAGGGATTTGGCCGCGCTGTCGAAGCGTTTGGCCGCGAGGTTGGCGGAGGCCTGTTTCAGGGCTGCGATGAGCCGGTCGCGGGCGGCCACCATGCGTTCGCGTTCCCCCCGGGCGGCGGCGTGGACCGGGTCCAGGGCCAGGGCCTGCTGGGCCAGGGCCAGGGCCTGATCCACCGTTCCGGCCTCCCATTTTTCCCGGGTCTGGGCCAGCAGGCTGCCCACCCGGCCGAGAATTTCCTGGCGGGCCTTGGCGTCGCGGGCCAGGGCGGCAATGGCCGTGGCCTTGGGATTGACCTTGGCCGCGCCGTCGAGCATGGCGGCCGCCTCGTCGAAATCGTCGGCAGCCAGGGCGGCCCGGGCGCGTTCGAGCTGGCCGTTTAGGCGGTTCGTTTCGCGGACCAGCCGGTCCAGGGCGGCAATGGCCTGGGGATCGGTCGGGCTCATTCGGACGGCCTTGCCGGCATCTTCGACGGCCAGGGCGGCATCGCCGGCCGTCCAGGCCGCGTCGGCCGACTGGACGAGACGGGCGACTTCCCGGGCGTTGGCCACGGCCGCATCCAGTTCTTTCTGGGAAACGGACACGGAAAATTCGCCCTGGCCGCGTCCCAGGAGCAGTCCCCGGGCATCGCGGACCTCGACCGTGGCCTGGCATGGGCCGACTTCGCGGCGCGAGGCCTCGATTTCCCGGGTATCGCCGCCGCCCCGGGAGCGGGCTCCCGGGCACAGGCCCCAGGCAAAGGCCAGGGGGGGATTTTGCGGCGTCGGCACGACAGTGGCCCGCAGCCGGACGTTTTGTCCCACGGCCACGCCTTCGGCGGGCCGGGGCCCCTGGCCCTCGCGCCAGACGACGGCCGGAGCCCCGGCCAGGCCGCCATTGTCCACGGCGACGGAGAAGTGTCGGGCCGTGACGGCTGTTCTGGCCGCGCCGATGTCGCCGCTGGTTGCGCTGCTTCCCGCAGCGGCGGCCGTCACCCGGACGGGCACGGTTTCGGCCTCGGTGGCGTAAAAGGTCAGGTCGCGTTCGCCCACCCGCACCAGCCGGGCATGGGGCGGCAGCGGGTCCCAGCGGAATTCCACGCCTTCGTGCATGGGGAAATCGCGAATGGAAACCGTGACTTCCTCGCCGACCAGGGGCGAGGCCGGCTGGGCCGCGAGAGTGAAGGCCGGCTGGGCCACCTCGATGCCCAGCGGTTCGGACGCGGCGGCGCGTCCCTCGGACGGCCCGGATCTGGGCACCGCCTCCACCCACAGGCTGTGTCGGCCGGGGCGCTGGAAAACGGCCGTGGCCGTGCAGGGGCCGGCCTCCTCCAGGAACTTTGCCCCGCCGTCGGCCCGCCAGCGGCATTCGTAGCCTTCGGCGGGCACGTCCTTGTCGCCGGAGCGAAGGCGCGCCACGAACGAGGCTGCGCCGCCCACGCGCAGCGTGCCCCCGGTCGGGGCGCTTTTGACCAGTTCCACCCGAAACGGCGGGAGTTCCCGGATGTCGAGGCCGGCCGTGCCGATGGGCGTTGCGGCAGGCCCGGGTACGGCGGCCTGGGCCGGGTCTGCCGCCCGGGCCGGGCCGGGGCGGGCGAAAGGCAGTGCCGCGAAGGCGGCCCACAGGACCAGGGACCAGACAAGGCGCGTTGCCGCGCCGCAGGGTTTGGTGGTGTTTTTCACGGGCATTGCTTCCCTTCCCTGGGTTTGCGTCAGGAAAAGCAGCATTCGTGCCAGGAAAAAATGTCCGGGCTCCAACGGGCTGTTCACAATGGCGCCTCCGGCGGCCGGGAGGGGATCATCCCCTCCCGGACCCTCCCGGACGGAAAGGCAGGGTAAGGGCCGAGCTTTATCCGGGGGGTCCGGGGGGAATGATTCCCCCCGGCCGCCGGAGGCATTCTTTCGTTCCCCTTCGCGTCAACCATAATTGGGAACAGGCCCTAAGGGTTCCCGCCGGGCTTCCGAAAAGAACCGGGCAAGGAGTCCGTCATGAAAACCGTCGCCAACGCCCGTGCAGAGTCCCATCAGATCATCGACATCCGCCAGCCCGAACAGGCCGCCCGGCTGACCGAGGCCTATGCCAGGGAACGCCAGAAGCACCTGGAGGCGCTCAAGGAGCTGGAAGGCATGATCTTCGTCGACAGGCCGGGCCGGGAGAACACCGCCCTGGCCACCATGGGCCCCATGCCCGGGCATGACCTCATGGACCGGGCTCCCCGCGAAGTGCTGCGCCTGCGCGCCGCCCTGTTCCTGGTCTCCTGCCACGCCCACCGGCGCAACTAGGAAAAAACGCCTCTTGGCCCGGCAGGGGCTTTACAGTCCGGCGCAAGGACTTATCTTAAGAGTGCAAGGGGAGTGGGTCCCCTGAACATATATCAGGAACACATTGCGGAGGGGTGACCGGAATAAACACAATTTCCCATACCAGACGCAGTGAGGCGTCCTTTCCCGAGATTCGCCAGGCGTACTAGGAAGAGTTCCGCAAGCACAGCTTCGGAACCGGCTGTGTAAGCAGCTCCTGCGCTGACGGCGAATCTCTTTTTTTGGGCGCGAACCGGTCAGTGGACGATGGATTCGCCGCCCCGCCAGTGGCGCAGCATCAACTGGCCGAGTTCCTCGCCGGGAACGGGCTTGGAAAAGTAGAAGCCCTGGGCGCTTTCGCAGCGCAGTTCCGACAGGGCGGTGCGGTGTTCGGCAAGTTCCACGCCTTCGGCCACCACCTCGAGTCCCAGCTTGTGGGCCATGGCGATGATGGCCCGGACGATTTCCATGTTCTGCTCCGCCTCGTTCATGTTGCCCACGAACGACCGGTCCACCTTGAGGCTGTCGAAGGGAAATCGCTGGATGTAGGACAGGGACGAATAGCCCGTGCCGAAGTCGTCGATGACCACCTTGACGCCCAGGGTTTTCAGGCGCTTGATGGTGCGCACGGCCTCGTCGGCGTCCTCCATGAGCACCGATTCCGTCAGTTCGAGCTTGACCAGGGTCGGGTCTATGGCGGTCTCGGCCAGGATGGCGGCCACTTCCTTCACGAAATCCGGACGTTTGAACTGGCGGCCGGAGATGTTGACCGAAAGCGCCATGCCGGCGGCGTCGGGATTGGACCGGACAAGCTCCACCATGCGGCGGCAGGACTGGCGCAGGACCATCGCTCCAAGCTCGTTTATCAGGCCGGTTTCCTCGGCAATGGGGATGAATTCCGAAGGCGGGATGAGCCCCTGCCTGGGGTGGCGCCAGCGGGCCAGGGCCTCGAATCCCGTGATTTCCCCGGTTCTCAGCGACACGATGGGCTGGTAATAGACCGTGACCTCGCCCGATTCCAGGGCATGGCGCAGGGCCATCTCCATTTCCATGCGGCGCTGGGTCAGCACCCGCATGCCGGCGTCAAAGACCGTGTAGTGGTCGCCGCCGTGCTCCTTGGAGCTGTACATGGCGTTGTCGGCGTCGCGCAGCACCTGGTCGGGGTGCTCGTAGGCCGCGGAACCGAGCACCACGCCGATGCTGCAGGTCACGAAAATTTCCTGTTTTTTGAGGCGAAACGGGGCCGCCAGCTGGCGCAGCACGTTTTCGGCCATGGAGCAGGCTTCTTCCAGGCCCTCGATGTCCTCGATGAGGATGGCGAACTCGTCGCCGCCGAAACGGGCCAGGGTGTCGAGGTCGCGCAGCAGCTTTTGCAGCCGGTTGGCGATGACCATGAGCAGCCGGTCGCCGGTGACGTGGCCGAAGGTCTTGTTGACCAGCTTGAAGCGGTCGATGTCCAGGTACAGGACGGCGTAGAGGGCCTCGGGATTGCGTTTGAGGCGCTTTAAGGACTGGTCCAGCCGGTTGATGAACAGGGCGCGGTTGAAAAGGCCGGTCAGGGTGTCGTGGAAGGCGTCGTGGAGGATGTGCTCTTCAAGCTGCTTTTGCCGGGAGATGTCGCTGACAAGGACCAGGGCGCCGCGGCCCGGGCCGCGAATGGGCGTGGCGACAAGGGAACGCCATGCCGGCGCCTGGGGCGCCCCGCAGGGCAGGTCCATCTCATAGCGCGGAATTTTGTCGGCGAGCACCGAAGCCAGGCCTTCCTGTACGGCTGCGGCCGTGGGCGGCGACAGGACCGGGGCGAGCATGTCCACAAACGGGCGGCCAGGAGCGGCTTCCGGGGCGATGTCGCGCAGCAGGGCAAGGCAGGAGGCATTGGCCGAAACCATCAGGCCCGCCGTGTCAAGGACGGCGGCGTGGGCGGGCAGGGATTCCAGCAGGTCGGAGTTTTTGGGAAGCATGGCCCACAATTGCTTTTGAGGATGACAAGTCTCCAATCCGTGGCCGTCCATCCAGATGTAAGGGTTTTGAAACCAAGCGTCAAAGCCCAAATGAAACCGGATGGCTTTTGTGCGGACCGTCCGGTTGGGAGGCGGTGCAGGCCCCGGGGGGGCGGGTTGCTGTGGGACAAATAGTTCCTTCAGTAAAACCGATGTGTTGCAAAACTACCCAGGTCCCGGAACCTCGCCGGGCGTTCTTGACTTTTTAAGAGGGCCCCGTCATAGACGAACCACCCGGGCATCATGCCTCCCGGGCGGTTTGGGGCAAAGCCGCGTTTTATGCGGCGTTGCGCCCCACACCATGCGGACCGCATTGGTATTTTCCAGGGTGAACGCTCATCCCTGGAGCGGCTGAGGGCTTAGTGGTGACATCCTGGTAACATAGGTTGCAACTGTAGCCAGGCGCCGTCGCGGGGGCTTCCACGGGAATTCCGGGCATGGCGGCGTCAGGCAAAACTCCAAGGAGGACCGGACATGGCCATTGTTATTGATGACGATGCTTGCATGGGTTGCGAAGCGTGTGTTGAGACCTGCCCCGACGCCTTCGAGATGAACGGCGACGGCGACAAGGCCATCGTGAAAGACGCTGATGTCGAAGCCGATTGCGTGGATGAAGCCATCGACGCCTGCCCGGCCGAAGCCATCACCAAATCCTGACTTCGTTTGTCCCTTCCGGGACAGCCCGCGCCGGCTTGCCGGCGCGGGTTTTTTTGTCTTGTCCCGGGCCGGTTAAGCCTTTGGCGCAAACGGCCGATAAGAGGGGTGCAGGCCGGCAGTTGCCCTGCCCGGGCTGGAGACGTCGAAAACGGAACGCTTCTTGCTTCTGCTTTGTGGCGTCAGGGGATGGCTCCCCGGTGAGGTGACAGTATGAAACGCTTTCGCAACTACCTGCAACATCGGCTCAATCCCGTGCACATGTATTGCCGGCTCATGGAATTCGGTCTGGCCCGGGACAGCGCCCGGCGCGTCTGTTCCGTATACGAACGATTCATCTACAAGGGCATACTGTTTCATTAAGCGCCACCAGACCTCGCCCTGGTGGCGCGATCGGGCCGCCTGCCGCGCCCAGCCCTGGCCCAGGGGGGCAGCCTGTCCGGAACGCGGCCGGCCTCGCGAAAATGTCCCATTTTTTCCCACGCCCGTGACCAAACGGCAGTTTTCGTAACCGGCCGCAAGCGGCCGCGTTGCGGCAGGCGCCTCCCAGGTCCCTGCCGGTTGCCCCGCCGGCTGCTGCTGCAATTCCTGCCGGTCGTCGTCACTTCCCGCTGTCAAAATGTCGTGCTTCTTCATGGCGGATTTCCAAAAGGCGGTCCTGTTTTCCTCCAGAATGCGTAGGATATTCCATGCCTTGCCGGCCTGTGCGGTGCGTCATTTGAGCGCCGTCCAGAGCCGGAGCGCTCCGGCGGCAAAAAGCGCCCAGGCCAGCCCGCCGGCCGGCGGGCTGGTCAGGGCGGCCAGAAATGCCGCCGCCAGCAGCACGAGGCCCAGGGCTGCCGGGCGCAACTGGCGGCGCAGGCGCTCCCCGGCGTACTCCATGGTCTCCGGCGAGAGCTTCACCCGCAGGTTGGATTCGCTTAAGTCCGAGAGTACGGTCTTGGCCCGGCGAAGCGTCAGCGGCAGGCTGGTCAGCTCCGAGCGCAGGGTGGGGAAAAGTCCGGCCTCGGCCCCCAGGGCCCGGGTCAGGTTGCGGCGCAGAAGCGGCAGGATGTCCTTCACCCCGTTGAAGTTCTCAATGTAGATCGTGCCCAGGCCCTCGATCAGGGTGCTGGCCCGCATGACGTAGACCACATCCTGGGGCACCTTGAAGGGCAGGTCCTTCATGGAGTCGAGCACGGAAAAAGCCAGGGCCTGCATGGAGGCGGCGGACAGGCCGGCGTCGCCGAAGATGTCGAACATGCGCTCGGAAAATTCCATCATCTCGGCCGGATCGGCTGCGGCGGCGACAATGCCCAGGCGCTTGCAGGCGACGATGAAGCCCTCGAAGTCGCGATCATGGGCGGTCTTGGCCACCTCGATCATGGCCACCCGCGTGTCGGCCGGCAGGCGCTTGACCATGCCGAAATCGAGCAGCGTCAGGCCGCCGTCCGGGCGCACCAGGATGTTGCCGGGATGCGGGTCGGCGTGGAAATAGCCGCGCACGAGCATCTGTTCGATGTAAAAGTCGATCAGGCCGTCGAGGATCTGCCGGAAGGGGATGCCGGCGGCGGCCAGGGCCGCCTTGTCGTCGATGCGCCAGCCCGACTCGAAACTCATGACCAGGGCGTCGGGGCCCGACAGTCCGGGCACGGGCGCCGGGAAACGCACCGGGCCGTGGCCATAGGCGTCGGCGAACTTGCGCAGATTGGCCAGCTCCACGGCAAGATCGGCCTCCTTGACGATCATGGCGGCAAATTCCGCCAGCACGGCTTCCACGGAATTCTTGGTGGCGTTGGAGAAAAACGGCGTGAAAACGGCCAGCATGCCGCGCACCAGCCGGATGTCGCCGCGCACCAGTTCGGCCACGCCAAGCCGGCGCAGCTTGACCGCGACCTTTGTGCCGTCGGGCAGCAGGGCGGCGTGGACCTGGCCGATGGAGGCGCTGGCCAGGGGCGTCTCGTCGAAGTGGGCAAAGGGCGGCGCATCGCCGAAGGCCCGGGCGAAGGCCGCCCGGAAATCGGCCTTGGCCATGGGCGCGACCTCGTCGTGGATGCCGCGCAGTTCGGCCAGATAGTCGTCGGTGAAAAAATCGGCCCGGGTGGCCAGCACCTGGGCCAGTTTGATGAAGCTGACGCCGAGGGCCAGGATGGTTTCCTTGAGCCGGCGCGGCGGCAGCGGGCGCAGGAAGAGAAACTGTTCCCTGCGCCGCACCAGCACGAACACCGTGTGCAGGAACCGGAAGGCCGGCCAGATGCGGCCCGGCGCCGGGAAAACCGGCATCAGTCGGGCTTTTTCTGCAGCAGGGCCTTGATCTCGGCGACGTCTTCCTTGGTGGCCAGGCCCATGCCTTCCAGCACCTTTTTCACTTCCTCCCGGATGCGGGCGGAAGCAGCCTCTTCTTCCTTCAGGGCCCGGGCCCGGGCGTCTTCCAGGAAGGTTCTGGCCTCGGTGCGCGACATCTCGCCGCGCTTTTCCAGTTCGTCCAGAAACGCCTCGAACCTGTCCTTGGCCAGAAAGGCCGCGCCAAGGCCCATGTACAGCAGATCGGCAGGTTTCATGCGCACCTCGCTTTCAGGTTTCGTCATTGTACTATTGATCTTCGGCGGCGCGGCGTCAAGCCGGGGCGGGCGGAACAGGGGGCGGAAACCGCTGTCGCCGCCGGTGGCCGCTTTTCCCCGCGGCGGCAGGGCCGCCCGGCGAGATGACTTTTTGGGCCGCTTCGGCTAGGGATGCAAGAGCACGCCATCCCGGACGGGAGATCAACCCACTGCCGCGTCGAGGTCCCATGCGCCACATCCTGACCGCGATCATCCTTGTTTTTGCCTTTGCGTCCACCGCCGTCGGCGGCAATCTGGACTTCACCCTGCACAAGCTGGAATCCGGCCGTCCCGGACCCACCATCCTCGTGGTTGGCGGCATCCAGGGCGACGAGCCGGGTGGTTTTTTCACGGCGGCTCTGCTGGTCTCCCATTACAAGATCACGACCGGGGCCGTGTGGGTGGTGCCGAACCTCAATTTCCTGTCGATCATCCACAATTCGCGCGGCATGCATGGCGACATGAACCGCAAGTTCGCCGATCTCGATCCCAGCGATCCGGAATATCCGGCCATTCAGAAAATCAAGGCCATCATCGCCGACAAGCGCATCGACGCCGTGTTGCATCTGCACGACGGCTGGGGATTTTACAGTCCCACCTACGTTTCCGAATGGCAGTGCCCCCAGCGCTGGGGCCAGTCCGTCATTATCGACCAGGACAGCGTGGATGCGGCCCGGTTCGGCAATCTGCGGGAACTGGCCGAAAAGGCGGTCGCGGCTACCAACGAGCATCTCATCGAGCCGCAGCACACCTACCACGTCAAGAACACCCGCACCCACGATATGAACAACGAAACCGCCAAGGAGATGTCCAAGACCTTGACGTATTTCGCCATCGGCCAGGGCAAGCCGGCCTTCGGGATCGAAGGCAGCAAGAACGTCAGTCCGATCGTGTCCACCTACTACCATCTGGCTGTGCTGGAGAGCTTCTTCAAGTCGCTCGGCATCGGATACGAGAGGGCGTTCGAACTGGACGTGACCCAGGTGGCCGAGGCCCTCAAAAGCAATGTGGCGGTGTCGTTTTTCGACAACAAGGTCTATCTCGACCTGCGCGACGCCAGGGCGCGGCTGCGCTACATCCCGCTCAAAAAGGACAGCGCCGTGGAGTATCGGCCGGGCAGCCCGATCATGGCCCTGGTCTCGGCCGAAAAGACCCTCAAGGTCTATTTCGGCAACACCAGCGTCACGGAGCTGGACCCGCAGTATTTTGAGTTCGACAACAGCATCGACCACGTGGACATGGACATCGACGGAACCGGGCGGCCGGCGCCGTTTGGCAGCGTGGTCAACGTGCACCGCTCCTTCCGGGTCGCGCCGGGCAAGGACTACCGGGTCAACGTCATCGGCTATTCCAAGGCCGGGCAGGCCGACGAGGCCGGGGTGGCGCTGTCGCGTTCCGACTTGCTGCCGTCCTATTCCGTGGACAAGGCCGGCACGATCTACCGGATCGAGGTGTACAGGGGCGAGAAGTTTTGCGGCATGATCCTGGCGGCGTTTACGCCGGAGGGCTCCAGGCTGGCTGCCGACGACAGGTTGCTGCAAAAGCTCAGGCAGTCCGGCGAACTGGAGCTTGGCCGGTAGACGCGCCGGCCCCGGCGAAGCGCCCGCACCGGCGGCCCGGATTGACTCCTGTGCGATACGTCCTACAACTCTGGGGAAAAGAGCGACAAGGAGCAGGCGGCGCTCAGCCGGCCTTGGCCGGCGTCAGCCCGCGGCGGTCGTCCACCCGGATGGTCTTGCCTTCGCTGCTCCGGGCCAGACTGCCCGGCTCCACCAGCCGTACGGCCAGCCCGACGCCAAGCTCGGAGGCCAGCCGCCGCTCCAGCTTTTCCAACAGCGCCTGATGCTCGCCCACCCGGTCAAAGAGCAGTTCCTCGGTGGGCTCCACTTCGACCAGGGCGTCGTCAAGCGCCCCCTGCCGGGCCAGCACAATCCGATAATTGGGCGTGACGCCCTCGACTTCGAGCAAAAGCGTCTCCACCCGCGAGGGGAAGACGTTGACGCCCCGGATGATCAGCATGTCGTCGCAGCGCCCGATGATGCGGCCGATGCGGCGCATGGTGCGCCCGCAGGCGCAGGGCTCGGGAATGATGCGGGTGATGTCGCCGGTGCGCAGGCGGATCATGGGAAAGGCCTCCTTGGTCAGCGTGGTGATGACCAGCTCGCCTTCCTCGCCGTCGGGCAGCGGGTCGCCCGTGGCCGGGTCCACGATCTCGATGAGGAAATGGTCCTCGCTGACGTGCATGCCGGTCTTTTCCAGGCATTCGCCGGCAATGCCCGGCCCCATGATCTCGCTTAGGCCGTAGTTGTCCGTGGCCGTGAGCTTGAGGTTGTCCTCGATGGCCTCGCGCATGCCCTCGGTCCAGGTCTCGGCCCCGAACAGGCCGTAGCGCAGCGACAGGGCGTTGACGTTGACGTCCATGTCGCGAAGCGTCTCGGCCAGATGCAGGGCGTAACTCGGCGTCGCCACAAAGACCGAGGTGCGGTAGTCCTGCATGATGGTCACCTGCCGCCGCGTGCCGCCGCTCGATGCCGGGATGACCGCCGCGCCCACGGCCTCGGCCCCGTAATGAAAGCCCATGCCGCCGGTGAACAGGCCGTAGCCCAGGGCGATCTGCACCACGTCGTCCCGGCTGGCCCCGGCCGCCACGAGCACCCGGGCCACGAGCCGCGACCAGGTCTTCACGTCGTTTCGGGTGTAGCCGGCCACCACCGGTTTGCCTGTTGTGCCGGAGGAGGCGTGCAGCCGCACCACGTCGCGAAGCGGCACGGCAAAAAGGCCGTAGGGATAGGCCTCGCGCAGGTCGGCCTTGGTGGTGAACGGCAGGCGGCGCACGTCGGCCAGATCGGCAAACGCCTCGGGATCGACGCCCAGCTCGGCAAACCGTTTGCGATACAGCGGCACGTTGCGCGCCACCCGGGTCAGGGTGGCCTGGAGCCGCTCCAACTGCAACTGGGCCAGTTCCCCGCGTTCCATGGATTCGGCAAGCGGCTCGAAGCATTCGCGCATGGCAGGTCCCCTGTATTGGTCCGTATCGTATCCTTGAAAGGAGATTCCGGGCAATTGGCCGGCGACGCGTTTGGCGGGTTCTTTTCCGTCAGGCGTCTTTCTCGCGGCCGAGATAGGCCCGGCGCACATCGTTGTTGGCCAAAAGCTCCTCGGCCGTGCCGGAGAGCAGCACCCGGCCCGTCTCCAGCACGTAGCCCCGGTCGGCGACGGCCAGGGCGCTCTTGGCGTTCTGCTCGACCAGAAGCACCGTCAGGCCCTTGTCGCGCCGCAGCCCCACGACATGGCGGAAAATCTCCTTGCAGATCTGGGGGGCCAGCCCCATTCCCGGCTCGTCGAGGAGCAGACAGCGCGGCCGGGCCATCAGCGCCCGGCCGATGGCCAGCATCTGCTGCTCGCCGCCGGACAGGGCCGCCGCCTGCTGGCCGCGACGATCCCGCAGCACCGGAAACATGGCGTAGACCTCGTCCATGTCGGCCGCCGCCTCGCGCCTGTTGTAGCGCGAGTAGGCTCCGAGCAGCAGGTTGTCCTCCACGGACATGGGCCCGAAGACCAGCCGCCGCTCCGGCACATGGGACAGCCCCAGCCGCACGATGCGCTCGGGCTTGTCGTTGGCGATGGGGCGGCCGTCAAAGGCGATGTCGCCCCCGGAAACCCGCATGACGCCGGAAATGGCCGAGAGCAGGGTGGTCTTGCCCGCGCCGTTGGCCCCGATCAGGGCCACGATCTCGCCCGGGGCCACGTGCAGCGACACCCGGCGCACCGCGTGCACCCGGCCGTAATGGATATCGATATTGCGAAGGGTCAGCATTATGAAGAGTGCCTCCGGCGGCCGGGGGGGATCATCCCCCCCCGGACCCCCTGAAAGGGGCAAAGTTTGTCACGCCGTTTTCGTCCCGAAGGGCGATGGATTGCTCTCTGTCGCCGCTCGCCCATGGCGTCCGCGTCCGCCAAAGCCGGCCGGGGGGACCGGGGGGCGTGACGCCCCCCGGCGGGGTCCGGGGCAGCGCCCCGGTTTCCCGCAGCGCCTTCTTCCTCAAAAAATCCTCTATTCGTCCTCGCCCAAATACGCCTTGACGACCTCGGGGTTGGCCTGGATCTGGTCGGGGGCGCCGGCGGCCAGGGGGTGTCCGAAGTGGAGCACGGTGATGTGGTCGCTGACGTTCATGACGAGGTCCATGTCGTGTTCGACGAGGCCCACCGTGACGCCGCGTTTGTCGCGGACGGCGGTGATGAGGTCGCCGAGCCGGGCGGTCTCTTTGGAATTGAGGCCGGCGGCCGGTTCGTCGAGGAGCAGCAGTTTCGGGTCGGCGGCCAGGGCCCGGGCCATTTCGAGCAGGCGTTGCCGGCCGTAGGGCAGGTCGCCGGCCGGGGCGTCGCGGTCGTCGGCCAGTCCGACGAATTCCAGGCAGTCCAGGGCGCGTTCGCGGCACTGCCGTTCGGCCCGGCGAAATCCCGGGGTGCGCAGGAGGCTCGCGGCCACGGTGTAGCGGGTCAGGGCGTGGCGGCCGGCCATGACGTTTTCGAGTACGGACATGGAAGTGAAGACTTCGAGGTTCTGGAAGGTGCGCACCACGCCGGCGGCGGCCCGCTTGTGCGGCGCCAGGCCGGCGATGTCGGTTCCGTCCAGGCGGATTTCGCCGTCGCTTATGGCCACCATGCCGGTGATGGCGTTTAACATGGTGGTCTTGCCCGCGCCGTTTGGGCCGATCAGCGCCGTGACCGAGCCTTTGGCGATGGCGAAATCCGCGTCGGTCAGGGCGTGGATGCCGCCGAAGCGGACGGTCGCGCCGCTGACGTCAAGGAGGGGGGCGGCGGCGTCAATTGCCATGGGCGGCTCCGGCGCGTCGCAGTTTGCGGGCAAGGCGGCCCAGTCCGCCGGCCAGTCCGTCGGGGACGAACATGATGGCGCCGACCAGGATTGCGCCGTAGACCAGGATGTCGATGTCTTCGAATTCGCGCAGGGCCTCGGGCAGGGCGGTTAAAAAGAACGCGCCGGCCACCGAGCCCCAGACGCTGGCCATGCCGCCAAGCACCACCATGACCACGACCTGCACCGAATAGGCGAAGCCGAAGGAGGCCGGGGCGATGAAGCTCAGGTAGTGGGCGTAGAGCACGCCGGCCAGTCCGGCCAGGGCGGCGGACAGCACGAAGACGAAGCGCTTGTGGGCGGCGATGTCCACACCCAGGCTCGCCGCCGCCTTTTCGCTGACGTGCAGGGCCCGAAGCGCCCGGCCGGTGCGCGATTTCATGAGATTGAGCGATCCCAGCACAACGAGCGCCAGCACCACGGCCATGAGGTTGTAGTAGGCGTGGTCGGTGTCGAAAGCGTAGCCGGAAAGGGCCAGCCGGGGGATGCCGACGTAGCCCGAGGGGCCGCCGGTCAGGTCCACGGCCTCGTTGAAAACGATGGAGACGATGATGCCGAAACCCAGGGTGGCCATGGCCAGATAGTGGCCTTTGAGCTTGAGCGTCGGCGCGGCCACGATCCAGGCCACGACGGCGGCCAGACTGACGCCGGCGGCCATGCCGACGGGGATGGGCAGGCCCAGGCGCGTGGTGCAGATGGCCGTGGCGTAGGCCCCGATGCCGTAGAAGGCGGCGTGGCCGAGGGATATCTGGCCGGCGTAGCCCATCAGCAGGTTGAGCCCCACGGCGACGACGGCGTTTAGGCAGGCCAGGATGCAGATGCTCAGGTAATATTCGTTGGGCAGCGCGTAGGGCGCGGCCAGCAGCAGGGCGAGAAAAAGGGCCGAGCGGGCGGCGTGTTGGCCGGGCAGGAAACGTTTCATACCCGCTCCACGCCGGCCTTGCCAAAAAGGCCCGAGGGTTTGACGAACAGCAGCAGGAGCAGGACGACGAAGGCGAAGGCGTCCTTGTAGCCCGAGGCCACGTAGCCCGCGCCGAACGATTCCAGCACGCCGAGGACGAGGCCGCCGGCGGCCGCGCCAAAGGGGTTGCCGAGGCCGCCCAGGATGCAGGCGGCGAAGCCCTTGAGGCCGAGCATGGTGCCCACGTCGTAGGCGGTCATGGTGATGGGGGCGAGGATGGCCCCGGCCACGGCCCCGATCAGGCCGCTTAGGCTGAACGACAGCAGGGCCATGCGGGCCACGGAGATGCCGACGAGGCTGGCGGCCTTTTTCTGGCAGGAGCAGGCCAGCATGGCCTTGCCCTGGATGGTGGCGGAGAAAAAGAGCTTGAGCGCGGCCAAAAGGGCCAGGGTCACGGCCAGCACCCAGATGCTCTGGGGCTGGATGGCCGCGCCCATGGCCAGGATGGGGGCGACGCCCGAGAAGGCGGGCAGGGCCAGGGTGTCCTTGCCGAAGACCAGCATGGCCCCGCCGCGCAGCAGAATCGAGATGCCGATGGTGATGATGACGGCGTTAATGGCCGGCGCGCCGGCCAGCGGCCGGATGGCCAGACGCTCCATGAGCGCCCCGACAACGGCCGTGGCCAGACAGGCGGCCGCCACCGCCAGGGGCAGCGGCAGCCCGAGTCCTAAAAAGGCCACGGCCAGCATGCCGCCGAGCATCACGAACTCGCCCTGGGCGAAGTTGATGATGCCGGTGGTGTTGAAGATCATGGTGAACCCGAGCCCGATCAGGCCGTAGGCAGCCCCCTGGGTGAGTCCGGAAACGAGATATTGCGGCGCGCCGGACAGCATCAGTCACCAACAATGACCCAGTCGCCCTTATCGATGCCGAGCATGATGAAGGCGTCGGGACCAAGGCCGGCGTGGTCGGCGGGGCTGAAGGTGAAGACGCCGCCGATGCCGGGAAACCCGGCGATCTTTTCCAGGGCGGCGCGGATGGCCTCGGGCTTGTCGGAGCCGGCGTCGGCGATGGCCCTGACCGCCAGATGCAGGGAGTCGTAGCCGTGCCCGCCAAAGGTCGAGACCGGGGCTTTGAAGCCTTCTTCGTAGGCCTTGGCATAGGCCACGAGCTGGGCCTTTTCCGGATCGGCGTCCGGCAGCTTGGCGGCGGCGGTGATCTTGCCGGCCGGGAGCAGCAGGCCTTCGGCCGCGTCGCCGGCCAGTTCGATGAATTTTTTGGAGGCCACGCCGTGGCTCATGTAGAGCGGGGTGGTCATGCCGAGCTGGACCCGGTTTTTGGCCACCACGGCCGGTCCGGGATTGGTGCCCCAGCAGATGACGGCGTCCGGGGACGTGCCCTGGAGCTTGGTCAGCTGGGCGGTCATGTCCGTGTCCTTGGGCCCGAACACCTCGTCGGCGGTCAGCTCGAAGCCTTCGGCCGGGATCAGCTCCTTGAGCACTTCGCGGCCGGCCTGGCCGAAGCCGTCGGACACGGTCAGGATGGCCAGCTTTTTATACCCCTGCTTCTTGGCGTGGGCCAGGATGCGGGCCACGGCCAGCCGGTCGGACGGGGCCACCTTGAAGATGTAGGGATTGACCGGCTTGGTGATCTTTTCGGCGGCGGAGCAGGAAATCAGCGGCGCCCTGGCGGCGGCGGCCTTGCCCATGACGGCCAGGGAATTGCCCGAGGTGGTGGGGCCGAGGATGGCGGCGACCCGCTCTTTCTTGATCAGCCGGTCGGTGGCCAGCACGGCCTTGTTGACGTCGGTCTCGTCGTCGAGGATGACGACTTCCAGCGGCCGGCCGAGCACGCCGCCGGCGGCGTTGATCTTGTCCACTTCCATCTGAATGGTGTTTTTCTCGGGTTCGCCCAGAAACGAGGCCGGCCCGGTGACGGACAGCACCGCGCCAAGGCGGACGGGGTCGGCGGCAGAGGCTTGGCCGGCCGCAACAACCAGGGCGCAAAGGGCGAACAGGATCGCTTTGATACGCATGGCACGCTCCTTAAAGGACGCTTTGCCGCGCCGGCAGTCCCAGCCGCGCGAAAAAACGCCGGTATCTCGTCTCGGTCCCGTTCTTGTAGTCGAGAACGGGCCTGATGCAAACCCGATGCGGCCCGGATCAGGCCGTTTTTCTGCAAAACGGGTGCGGTTTCCCGGGCAGGGACCGCCGGCCGTGCAACGCCCCAAGGGAGCGCGAGGGGAAACGGACGCTGTCAGGCGGCGTTCCCCTCGCGGGCATCGGTCGCGTAGAGGAAACGGACGCTCAGTCGGCCAGCAGCCGGAAATCGCCGCCGGCGATGGTGACCATGACAAAGGCGGTCTCGTCAAGGCCATTGTGGTCTTCCCCGGAGAAACGGAATACGCCGGTGATACCGGGGAATCCCTGGATTTTTTCCAGGTTGTCGCGGATGGCGGCCGGGGAGGCGTCGCCGGCCGCCTTGACGGCCTCGGCCACCAGCATCAGGCCGTCGTAGGCGTAGCCGCCAAAGGCCGAGGCCGGGGTCTTGAAGCGTGCCTCGTAGGCCTTGGCATAGGCCAGGAGCAGGGCCTTCTGGGGATCGGCGTCGGGGAGCTGGGCCGCCACGGTCAGCTTGCCGGCCGGGAGCAGCAGGCCTTCGGCCGCTTCGCCGGCCAGCTCGACGAATTTTTTGGAGGCCACGCCGTGGCTCATGTACAGCGGCGTAGCCATGCCGAGCTGGACCCGGTTCTTGGCCACCACGGCCGGCCCGGGATTGGTGCCCCAGCAGATGACGGCATCCGGGGACGCGCCTTTGATCTTGGTGAGCTGGGCGGTCATGTCCGTGTCCTTGGGACCATAGGCCTCGTCGGCCGCCAGCTCGAAACCGCCGGCCGGGATCAGGTCCTTGAGCACTTCGCGCCCGGCCTGCCCGTAGCCGTCGGAGACGGTCAGGATGGCCAGTTTTTTGTAGCCCTGTTTCTTGGCGTGGGCCAGGATGCGGGCCACGGCCAGCCGGTCGGACTGGGCGGTCTTGAACACCCAGGGGGCCACGGGCCTGACGATCTTTTCGGCCGCCGCGCACGACACCAGCGGCACCTTGGCCGCCTCGAACTTGGGGGCCAGCGCCAGGGAGTTGCCCGAGACCGTGGGGCCGACCACGGCCACGACGTTTTCCTTTTTCAGCAGCCGATCGGCAGCCAGCACGGCCTTGTTGACGTCGGTCTCGTCGTCGAGGACGACCACCTCGACCGGCCGGCCGGCCAGACCGCCGGCGGCGTTTATGGCGTCGGCCTGCATTTGCAGGGTGTTCTTTTCGGGTTCTCCCAGAAACGAGGCCGGGCCTGTGGCCGAAACCACGGCGCCGATGCGGATGGGATCGGCCGCCCCGGCGGGCACGGCGCAGGCCAGCGCGGCCGCAAACAGGATCATCAAGGGTGCAAGGCGCATGAAACCTCCGGCAGTATGGGGCAACGATTGTTCGGAAAGTAACCTGACCAGATAGGGTGTTGGACGCCATTTTACAAGCAGACTATGTTAATTATTTAGATCTTTAACTAATTTAGGGCCGAATAGCGTTCTGTCGGCAGGCGACCCGGGGCGCCCTCCCGGCTTGCCAACATCGCGACGGCTGGGGTATTGGCAGGGCAGAATCCTTATTTTTCGAGCCGTAAGGAGCATGTCCATGCACCACGTCCTTCGCATTGCCCTGGCGGTCCTGGCCCTGACGTTTGCCGCCGCCTGTCCGGCCCTGGCCCAGGACAAGGCCAAGGCTCCCGCGCCCCAGGCCGCGCCGGCCGCGTCCGAGGCGACGCCGAAGAAGGCCGAGGATACGGCGGCCAGAAAGACGCCGGTGGCGGTCGAACACGACGACGCCGATCCGGTGGGCGTCCGGCTGGCCTATCAGCTCAAGGAGCGGCTGGGGCGTTCGTCGCTGATGCAGCCGACGAACAAGGACGAGAAGAAGATCGTGGTGGTGCTTAAGACCAAGGAAGAGTTCCCCGGCCGGCCGGGCGTGGGGTCGATCTATTCCGTAAGCTGGCTTTTCGCCTCGCGGGAAGGGTCGCTGCGCTATTTCCTGGCCTCCGAGGCCGGCATCGTGGACGGCGTCGGCGTGGACCAGACGGCCGAGGCCCTGCTCGGCAAAACCGACAAGCTGGCCTCGACCTACGGCTATCTGTTCTAGTGTCGCGTTCGGGAAATGCCGTGACACTGTTTGGCGCAACAATAGACCGTAATTATTGTTTTTATTCGTAAAAAAACATAAATGTTTTTTTGCGAACGCTACACTAGGTGTCGGCTCCAGCATCGGAAAATAACGCCGCCCGCCGGGGCCGTCCAGCAGACGTAACAAACGACGCCCCCCTCCCGGCCAGACCGGGAGGGGGGCGTCGGCAGCAGGAGACCGTGGGAAGCACGGCCTGTTGCCTTGCGGCGCGGGACAAAAGGACTACTTCACGGCATCCTTGAGGGTCTTGCCCGGGGTGAACCGCACAGCCTTGGAAGCCGGGATGTCGATGGCATTGCCGGTACGGGGATCGCGGCCGGTGCGGGCAGCGCGTTCGGACACCTTGAAGGTGCCAAAACCGGTCAGGGTCAAGGCATCTCCCGCAACCAGGGAGTCCTGGATGGCTCCCAAAACGGCGTCAAGAACCTTTCCCGCCTCGGCTTTGGTGGCGATGCCGGCGTTGGCCTGAATTTTGGCGATGATGTCTGTTTTTGCCATGTGCGTGCGATCTCCTTAAATCGTATAGTGCCGCGAGGCCTCCGGGAGGCCGGAAAAACGGTCCCACAGGGGAAACGGCGCGGCCGAGTCCCGAAATCGGCCCCACATATACCGAAAACGCCTGCCTTAGGCCACCACTTTTCCCTTCTTCTCCCACAGGCGCATATCCTTCATCTTCTTGCGCCTATCTCGCTGCAATGACTTGCAAACAAGCGGCATGGCCTTCTTGTAGCCATGCTTGGCCTTGTATTCCTCGGGGGTCAGGCCGTGGGAGGCCAGATGCTTTTTGGTGATGACCTTGAACGACTTGCCGCACTCCATGCACGTGATCGACTTTTCCTTGACCGCCTTTTTGGGCTCCATGCCCACGGTCTGCTCCGCTGCCCCGATAGCGCCGTCTTCGCTGAGTTCGCGGATGCCGGCGGCCAGGCGGCGGACCATGGAGGTGATTTCCTCATCGGTCATATTGCGAACAGAGGCCTGGGCCTTGACAATTTCCAACGCACTTTTGAGATAGTCTTCCATACCGCCTCCTTAAGGCCGAGGTGTTGCGCTTTAAAAGCGGCATACAGTCTTTCTATTCGTCGGGGTTGTCAATATAAAACATGGAATGTCCCGAATACTGCATTGGAAAAGCATGCCCTGCGCTGTGAAGCAATGGCGTAAATTTGAATATTACATTTTTGAAATGAAATGCTGGCTGTAGAAATTTCCCGGGGTAATTTCAGAAAGCAATACTTAGTATTGGAACTTTATAGAGGAAAAGGCCGGGATGCGGCCTGCCGCACCCCGGCCCAAACCGGGTGTCCGCAAGTTTGATCCAGATCCGGGATCACGGCAGGCCGTGGCTGCCGATTGCGTCGGGACGCCGGGGTCCGACCCGCAATCCGCCGCCCGCAAAAGGATTCTAGCCGGCCTGTATCTCGATCTTGCGCGGCTGGGTCTTCTCCTGGCGGGGCAGGTGCAGTTCCAGGACGCCGTCTTTGAGCGTTGCCTGGATGCGTTCCTTGTCCACACTATGCGACACCGTAAAGCTGCGGAAGTATTCGCCTCCGCCAAACTCCACGTGCCCGAGTTTTTGTCCCTCGGGCAGGGCGTATTCGGCCTTGCCCGCCACCTTCAGTTCGTCCTCGTTGAGGTCGATCACCAGCGTTTCCTTGGAAACGCCCGGCATGTCCATATAAATGTAAAACCCGTCGTCCTTTTCGATGATGTCCGTGGCCGGTTTGACGCGCGGCAACCGCCGCTCTTCGGCTTTGATCTCGCTTTCGTTCATGGTCGTCCTCCCCGGGCGGCTGGCCCGCCCGCGTGCTTTTTCGCGCGACGTTTCCACGGCGCGCGAGGCAACCCGCTCAACTGTCCCGCTTTGCCCGGCAACCCGGCAGGGTGGCCAGGGGCGCAACGTCAGACCGCCTCGATGCTGATCTTTGTGGGCCGGCTCTCGTCGGATTTGGGCAGGACAACCTCCAGCAGGCCGTCGCGCATGCTGGCCGTGACCTTGTCCCGGGCGATGGCGGCCTGGATGTTGACCACGCGCTGGAACACGCCGGTGGGCCGCTCCTGGCGGTAATACTTGCCCCGCTCGACCTTGCGCTCGCCCTTGACGACAAGGCTCGAATCCGTGAGCGTCAGATCGAGGTCCGCGATGTCCATTCCGGGGATTTCGCAACGCACGTAGAGATTGTTGTCGTCCTCGCCGATATTGATGGGCGGATAGGCGAGGCTGCGCTGGCTGATGGACATGGAAGGCCACAATGACTCGAAAAGCCGGTCAAAGGGCGTTGTTGCACCATAGAAAGGGCTCAGATCGATGACCATATGGGGCTCCTCCTGCCAAGGGTGGTTCTTATAGCCGAACATAATCAAGCCACCCGTCCTGTCAATGGAGAAAATGCCCGGCCGCTCCTGCCGTCCTGTCGGCCGGCTGTCTTGACAGGCGGCGCTTACGGCTTATTTCTTTGCCGATATGCCGCCAGGACCGGACCAGGAGGACCGCCACGGGGTCCCGGGACGGCGTCTTTTTTTCTGCCCCGGCCGGCAACCGAACATCATCATCGAGAAAGGAGCCCCATCCATGACCGCCGAAGCCCATGGCGAAACCCATGAATTTCGCGCCGAGATCCGCAAGCTGCTCGATATCATCACCCATTCCATCTACACCAACCGCGAGATCTTCCTGCGGGAACTGGTGTCCAACGCCTCCGACGCCCTGGACAAGCTGCGCTTTGAAACCAGCAGGGGCACGGCCATTGCCGATCCCGACACGGCCCTGGAAATCCGCATTGCCACGGACAAGGACGGCGGCCGCCTGACCATCGCCGACACCGGCTGCGGCATGACCCGCGACGAGCTTGTCGACCACCTCGGCACCATCGCCAAGTCCGGCACCGAGGCCTTCATGCGCTCGGTGGCCGACAACAAGGACGCCGCCTCCAACCTCATCGGCCGCTTCGGCGTGGGGTTTTATTCGGTCTTCATGGTGGCCGACAAGGTTGTGGTTACCTCGCGCTCCATGCGCGAAGACGCCGCCCCGGCCCGCTGGATCTCCGACGGTTCGGGCAGTTTCACCGTGGAGGATGCGCCGGCCGACACGCCGCGCGGCGTCAGCATCGAGATCGAGCTGAAAGCGGAGACCAGGGAATACGCCGACCCGGAACGCGTCAAAGCCGTTTTGCGCAAGCATTCCAACTTCATTTCCTTCCCCACCCTGGTGGACGGCGAAAAGACCAACACCATCCCCGCCCTGTGGCGCGAATCGAAGTTTTCCGTCACCCCGGAACAGTACAAGGAATTCTACCAGTTCCTGACCTACGACGCCGACGAGCCCCTGGCCACCATCCACGTCAGCGTCGATGCGCCGGTGCAGTTCACGGCCCTGCTGTTCATTCCCAAGCGCGGCCTTGGCCCCATGGCCATGCGCGAACAGCTGCACCACGGCCTCGACATGTACGTGCGCCGGGTGCTGATCGCCAAGGAGGTCAAGGAGCTGGTTCCGGAATACCTGGGGTTCGTGCGCGGCGTGGTGGATACCGAGGACCTGCCGCTGAACATCTCCCGCGAGACGCTTCAGGAAAACGTGGTCCTGCGCAAAATCCAGAGCGTGCTGGTCAAGCAGATCCTCGACAAGCTCAAGAATCTGGCCAAGGAAGATCCCGACGCGTACGGCGGGTTTTTCAAGGAACACGGCCAGGGCCTCAAGCTCGGCTACGGCGACTTCGCCAACCGCGAATCCTTTGCCGAACTCATGCGCTTTGATTCCTCGGCCATCGCCGCCGACGCCCGCTTCGCCTCGCTGGCCGAATACGTCGAACGGGCCCGCGACGGCCAGAAATCCATCTACTACCTGTCCGGGCCCTCCCGGGCCGCCCTGGACCTCAACCCGCATCTGGAGATCTTCCGGGCCAAGGGCCTCGAGGTCCTCTATCTGCACGAGCCCGTGGACGAGTTCATCATGGACGCCATCGGCACGTACAAGGAACTGGCCCTCAAATCCGCCGAACACGCCGAGGCGGCCGAACTCGAGGCCTTCGAAGGCACGGCCCCCAAACCCGAGGCCCCGGAACTGTCCGCCGACGAGGCCGGCTCCCTCGACGATTTCCTGAAGAAGATTCAGGAGATCCTCGGCGACCGCATTACCGAGGCGCGCCTGTCCACGCGGCTGACCCAGAGCCCCTCGTGCCTCGTCTCGCCCGACGAGCAGATGACTTCGAGCATGCAAAAGATCATGCGGCTGGTCACCAAGGACGCCTCGATTCCCAAAAAGGCCCTGGAAATCAACCGCGACCACGCCCTGATCCGCAACCTGCTCTCCATCTACCGCCGCGACGCGGCCGATCCCTTCCTGGGCCGGGCCGTGGAGCAGCTCTACGATTCCGCCCTGCTGCTCGACGGCTACCTCGCCGACCCGCACCAGATGGTCGCCCGCATCAACGACCTGCTGGCCGACGCCAGCGCCCTGCACGTGAAGGAGTAGGGGAGGGGAACAGGGGAAGGAGAGCGACAGGCCGGGGCGCTGCCCCGGACCCCGCCGGGAGGGGGTGACCCCCTCCCGGACCTGCCCCGGCGGAAAGGCAACGGGTCAGTCGTTGCGTTTGATGAGGCAAAGCGACAGGTAGTGCGGCTTTTCCGGGGCGTTTTGCAGGTCGTGCACGGCCTCGCCGGGGTGGCCCAGGCGGGTGACAAACGTCGTGCCGCCGGCCAGCCCCATGTCGGCCAGAAGCGCCCGAAGCCGGGGAAAATTCCGATACGCCTTGAGAATGACGGCATTGTCGGCGCTTTCAAGCGCCCGGCGCAGCCGGCCGTCCTCGTCCACCCCCGACGCCACCAGCAGGTTTTCCCCGGACTCGGCCAGTATCTGCCCCGTCCGGGCCGCTGCCGCCTGAAACGAGGTGACGCCCGGCACGATTTCCACCGGCAGGCCCGGCAGGCGCTGCCGCAGGCGCGGCAGCACGTAGCCGAACGTGCTGTAGAGCAGCGGATCGCCCAGGGTGACGAAGGCGGCGTTGCGCCCGGCCGCAAGCACCCCGGCTATGGCCTCGACGTTTTCGGCCCAGGCGGCGTCCAGCACGTCCTGGTCGCGGGTCATGGGAAAGGGCAGTTTCGTGGCCGCAACGCCGGCCGGCAGATGCGGGGCGATGATGGCCTCGGCAATGGAATAGTCGTTTTTGCTCGACGAGGCGGCAAACACCGCCGCCACTTCGCCAAGAATCCGTGCGGCCTTGATGGTCAGCAGTTCCGGATCGCCCGGGCCGACGCCCAGGCCGTAGAGCGTGCCTATGGCGTTCATGGCCGGACCTCCGGGGCGGGTTTTTGCGCCAGCAGCCGGGCCAGTTCCTCCACGGCCGCCACGCTGCGCGGGCCGGGCCGGGAAAAGACCGCCTCCTCCACCACGTAATCGCGTCCGGCGGCCACGCAGGGCAGGGCGGCGTATTCGGGACGTTCGGCCATGGGCCGGGCTTCGGGATTCATGGGGCCGCGCTGGGTGAGGCAGACGTCCGGGGCCAGCCGCAGGAGTTCCTCGTCAGCCAGCCGCACCAGCTTTTTGTCCTGGGTCACGGCGTTTGTCCCGCCGGCGGCGGTGATGACCGCATCGACCATGGAGCCTTTGCCGGCTCCCAGCAGACTGCCGGAGCGGGCCTCGAAAAAGACCCGGGGCCGGGCTGCCCCCGCGGTGGACGTGGCGGCGTCCAGGCGTTTTTGGAGCGCGTTGCACAGGGCTTCGGCCGCTTCGGGCGCGCCGGTGAGGACCCCGATGCGGCGGATGGCCGAAAAAAGCCCGGGGAAATCGCTGATCGAAAAGGTGGCCGTGGCCACGCCCAGGGCGGACAGCTTTTCGGCCGCTTCCAGGGATTCGCCCCGGCCGGCCAGTTGGAGCGCCAGATCGGGTTTGACGGCCAGCACGCGCTCCAGGTTGGGGCGCATGTGGGTGCCGATGACGGGCAGGGCGGCAATGGAGGCCGGGTCCGCGTCGGCCTCGGTGCGGGCCACGATGCGCCCGGCCAGCCCCATGCCGGCCAGGATTTCGTTGAACGCCCCGTACAGGGCCACGATGCGTCCGGCCGGCGCGGCCAGGACGATCTCGCGCCCCAGGTCGTCAACGATCGCCGGCCGGGCCATGAGCGGTCGGGGCAGCAGGCAGGCAAGCGCCGCCAGCAGGAACGGCCAGCGCCTGGGGCGCGCCGGTCGCCGGGTGGGCAATGACCAGGATGTCGGTGTCATAGATCCTCGAAAGGGTTTTGTGCGTAAAAACCTCGGCCACCGGGCCGTCGGCCTCGATGCGGCCGTTTTTCAAAAACACCAGCCGGCGGCAAAAAAGCGCGGCCAGATTGATGTCGTGCAGGGCGGCGACGATGGTCGCGCCGTCGGCATTGCGGGCGGCCAGCAGGGCGTAGAGCTCCATCTTGCGGGCAATGTCCAGGCTGGCCGAGGCCTCGTCCAGGATCAGCACGTCCGTGGCCTGGGCCAGGGCCCGGGCCGTCAGCACCCGCTGGAATTCGCCGCCGGACAGTTCCGAGAGCCGCCGTCCGGCCAGCCCGGCCACGCCCACGGCCGCCATGGCGGCGTCGGCCGCCGCCAGATCGTCCGGGCCGTAGCCGCCCAAAAGCGACAGGTACGGGTAGCGGCCCATGAGCACCAGGGCGCGCACGGAAAGCCCGGAGGCGCTCTCCGCCCGCTGGGGCACGGCGGCCGCGCGTCTGGCCCGCATGCGGTCGGGCATGGCGGCGATGTCGTCCCCGCCGAGCAGCACCCGGCCGGCGGCAGGGGCCAGGGCGCCGGTCATGGCCAAAAGCAGCGTGGTCTTGCCCGCGCCGTTTGGGCCCAGAAGCCCGACCATCTCGCCCGGGCGCACGTGCAGGTCGATGCCCGAAAGCGCCTCAAACCGACCGTAGCCGGCCCGCAGGCCCTGGCAGCGGATCACGCCCGGCCTCCGCTTGGGCCGGACAACAGCAGGAAACAGAAAAACGGGCCGCCGAGCAGCGCCGTGACCACGCCCACCGGCAACTCCGCGCCGTCCGGCAGGATGGTGCGCGAGAGCACGTCCGAAGCCACCAGCAAGGCCCCGCCGCACAGGGCGCTCTGGGGCAGCAGCGTGCCGTGTTCGGCCCCGTAAAGCCGCCGGCAGGCATGGGGGGCGATGAGCCCGACAAAGCCGATGACCCCGGAGACGGCAACCGATCCGGCGGTCAGAAGGCTCGCCCCGGCCAGCAGGGCCAGCCGGGCCCGTCCGGCCGGCACGCCGAGCTGGCGGGCCTGGGTTTCGCCCAGAAGCAGGATGTCGAGCTCGCGGATGTAGAACCGGACCACGACCAGACCGCCGGCAAGGCAGGGCAGGAAAAGCCCCAGTTCGGCCCGGCCCCGGCCCTGGAAGCCGCCCATGATCCAGAAGACGATGCCGGCCACGGACTCCTCGTTGAGCGCCTTGACCAGGGACAGCAGGGCCGACAGGAAGGTGGCGGCCACGATGCCGGCCAGCACCACCGTTTCCCGGCGAAGGCCGCCGGAAAGCCTTGACAAGGCCAGCACGGCGGCCAGGGCCGCGCCGCCGCCGGCCAGGGCGCAGGCCGGGGTGGCAAAGCGGCTGCCGACGGCGGCGGCAAGGCCCAGGGTCATGGACAGGGCCGCGCCAAAAGCCGCCCCGCCCGAGACGCCCAGGGTGAACGGATCGGCCAGGGGATTTCGCAGCACGCCCTGGAACACCCCGCCGGCCACGGCCAGGGCGGCGCCCACGCCATAGGCCAGAAGCGCCCGCCACAGACGCAGGTCAAGCACCACGGCGGTCAGCGCCGGGTCTTCCGGCGCGGCCAGCGGCAGGCCGGCAGCCCGGCCGATGACCGCCGCCACGTCGGCCGGCGCAGCCGGATAGGCCCCGGCCAGACAGGCTGCGGCAACGGCAGCCAGTCCGGCCAGGGCCAGCGGCAGGGCGGACAGGCCGCCGCGGCGCAGATGCGGGTGGACCATTATTTCCCGGAAAGGCCTTCAAACGTCGTTTTCAGGTGGTCCATCCACACGGCGGCCACGGCTTCGCGGTCGCCATTGGCCGTGAAAACGGGCTTGGCCTCGATGCCGGCCCCGGCCAGGGCGGAGGCCAGGGAGTCTTTTTCCTTGCCGGCCATGTCGTTGCGGGCATGGTCGCCGGCCACGGCGAAAAGCGGCATGAGCCAGGCCTTCCTGACGCCGCGCTTTTGCAGTTCCGCCACCACGTCGTCAAAGCCCGGCGTGCCTTCCACCGTCGCGACAAAGGCGTTCGGGTCCACGCGCCACAGGGAATACTGCAGGGCCGGGTAGGCCATGTTGGCGGAATGTTCGGTGCCGTGGCCGACGAAGACCACGGCTTCGCCGGGCTTGCGTTCCCTGGGCGCGGCGTCGACAAGGCCTTTGGCGACCTTTGGGAAGTCCTCCTGGGCGGTCAGCAGCGGCGCGCTGACCGAAACCCTGGCCAGGCCCTTGGGCAGGCCGGAGAAGGCCTCGGCGATGCGCAGCAGGTCGTGGTATTCGTGGCCGGGAATGGTTTGCAGGGACATGAGCGCCACGTCGGTGACGCCCTGATCGGGCAGGGCGGCCAGGGCCTCGGCCGGGGAGGGGACGCGTTTGCCCTCCCTGGCCAGTTTGGCCCGGATCATGGCGGCGGTGTAGCACAGGCTGACGGGCACGCCGGGGTAGGCGGCCTTGACGCGCGCGACCATCTTTTCGATGGCCGGGGCGGCTTCGGGCACGGTGGTGCCGAAGGCGGCCACGACAATGGCCCGTTTGGCTTCCTTTTTGGCGTCATGGCCGGCGGCGGCCGGGGCGGCAAGGCACAGGGACAGGCACAGGGTCAGGACAATCCGCGACAGGCGAATCATGGGTGAAACCTCCATGGCAATGGAGGGCTATTGAAGAGCGGGAACAAGACCACTGCACACAGACGGCAGCGGACAAGTCGTCCCCGGGCCCGGCCGGCAAAAGCCCTCGTTGCCGACGGGTCGCGCCAGGACCCGGGCAGGTCTTCCGGCTCGTCCCGTCGGCCCCGGCCTTCCCGGGAATGTTCCCAGTGGCGCGCGAGGGGACCGACTCTGAAAGGACTGACGGCGGCGGGACCGCTCCCGATTTGCACGGGATTCCCTATCAAGCCCCGAAGGGCGCCCGGATCGTTGCCACGGAACTATCGGCGGCCGGGTGGCCTGTCAAGGCATGGCTTTGTCGGGCCGCAGCACGCCCCGGTCGGTCAGGACGTCGTAATCGACGCGCTTGGTGAACACGGTCGGCACTTTGAGCGTTTCGAGCAGTTGCAGCATGTTTTGGACCATGGCCATGGTGGAGTTTCTCTCCATGACGACAATGGCCGCTTCCTTGGAAACGGCCAGTTTTTCGGCGATCTCCCAGGCTCCGGGAACGGCCGGGCCGTCATCGAGCCGGTAGGCATCGCCATCCACATGGACGACGCCGGAAAGGGCCGGCCCGGGCAGCAGCAGGGCGGCGGCCAGCAGGGCCGCCCCGGCGATGCGGACAGGCAGCAAGGACGCGGTGGGGAAGCGGGTGTGTCTGGACATCAGGTGCTTTTGGGGTTAAAGATTTTTTTCACGAAATATATCCGTACAGGGGAGGTTCGCCGTGAAATTCGATTTCGCCGGGCTCATGGTTTTGTTCGGGTTTGTCTCCGTTTTTGTCGCCCTTCTTGTCATCAAGGCCCAGCAGGCGGCCAAGCCTCAGGACCAGGACTGGTAGAGCGGCAGCCCCTTTGACGCATATCCGGCGGCGGACGGTCTCGGCCTTCCGCCGCTTTCGCATGTGCAGCCAGCGCCTGCCGGCGGCCTGCTGCGGCCCCTGGCCTTTCGCCCTGTCCGGGCGGCGGTAAAAAGCCCAACCATTTTCGTCGGCTTCCCTCACCCTAGCGGAAGATCGCCGCCGACCGCAACCCCGATGCCGGTTTCTGTCCGGCAGGCTGGGCCGGCGGTGTCCGCTCCGTAGCCCTGAGGCCTTTTTCTGTATCCCCATGTCGTGCCCCCTCCATGATGGAACACACACGCGCGTTGCTCCGTCATGCCCATCTGGAGGGCGGGCGCGCCCCGCCTGATTATGCCGTTTGCCTGTCCCTGTCCCGGTTGTCCTCCTGTTTGGTGCGGCGGGCGTCGCTTCGACCGCCTGTTACCAGAACGCGTTTCCGACGACCTGCTTCGGAGAATGGTCGGCAACGACCAGCCAGCCAATTGAAAATGCGCCCTGCCCGGTCTGGCGGATGCCTGTCCCGCCAATCCGGACTGCGCTGTTGTTGCATGAGGAGGCGTACGATGTTTGGAGATGAAATTCGAAGCCTGGATGTGCTGCCGGTTGGAGCGTCGGTTGTCATCTACGGCTGTGGCGTTGCCGGGCGAACGCTTTGCGGAAAAATTTTGCAAGAGCGAAAGGATATTACGGTCTGCGCTTTTGCCGATTCAAACAAGGATTTTTGGAGTATCTTTCATAAGCCGATACTGCATGTCGCAAAAATCAAAGACGCATTTCCAGAGGCGATCGTTCTGGTGGCCTCGCTCTATTTCAAGGAAATAACGCAGAATTTGCAAAACAATGGTGTGCAATCCTATTATATATTCAGGACTGATGTCGACCGGGTGGAAATGTCCCTGTGCAATCTGTATCTGGAGTCAAGGAAGAATTCCAAACTGGAGCAGATAGAGGCGTTGCCGGAAATAGATACAAGCGGGAATTCCCTGTACTTTTTCAATATTCCGGCGAATGCTGAATTGAGGGATTTTGTTGCTGCGCATTTGGAACAGTTTCTTGTGCTTTTTGACAAACAGCCAAATCGTATTTTGAACTGCAATGCTATTGATAGGGAAGGATTGTCTGATCTTTTGCTTCTGGCCGATGTCGCTGTTGCTTATGTCGTTAATCTTTACGGGGACAGAGGGTTCTGTGCGGATTTTGTCCTGCAGGTGACCGCTTTGGCAGGCAGTGCGGAGGTGAAGTGTTGTTTTTGTCCGCCAAACATCAAGAATATGCTGGTTGTAGAGGACTTGAAACTGGCCTATCTGCCAATTGCAAAGTGTGGTTCTACAAGCACGTTGTGCACTTTGCGGTCGATATTCGAGAAAGATTTCGACAAGACAGATCCCCACTCGGTTCAGTCGGATCGTTCCCTCGTATACCCTGTCCAGGTCGACGACGATTTTCTGGAGACATACAGCGTTTTCACTGTAGTCAGAAACCCATACAGCCGCCTAGTCTCTTTTTATAATAACTATTGCCGCCTGAAGCATGACACGAGAAGCGTCTGGCTGTCTTTGTCCACCCTGCTGCACATCGATTCGTTTGAAAAGTTTTGCGAATATGCGTGCAGTTGTCCGGATGGGCTGGCGGACCACCACTTCCAATCACAGGCCAGTTTTCTCCGTCTGGCCGATGGCGGGCTCATCGATGCCACAATCATCAAGTTGGAAGAATACGCTCATGCATTGCCGGCGTTCCTTGGTGGTCGTGTCCCGTTATCTGGTCTGGAACATTTGAACAGCTCGAAGGCAGACTCTTGCAACGTTATCGAGAAATACTACACGCCAAAATTGCTCAGACTGTGCAACGAACGGTACGAGCAGGATTTTGTCCATTTCGGCTATGCATGTTGTTAGCGACGGCAAGATCGTCGCGTTGTTGTGCAGCGATGGAACCCTGTCCGGCCACGCCCAGGGCCCCTTCCCTGCCTTCCCGTTCAGGGGGTCCGGGGGGGATGATCCCCCCCGGCCGCCGGAGGCCTCTTTCTTTCCCTCCCCCTCCCCATCTCGTCTCTTTCCCTTCCCTTCATCCCCCTAACGCTTGCGCAGTTGGCGTTTGTCGCCGACGCGCACCTGGGAAATGGCGGTTATTATTTCCGCCCAAGTCCCTTTTGGCATGTCATGGCCCATGCCATCAATCATCAATAACCGTGCGCCCGGTATCGCCTGGGCCGTATCTCTTCCTGCTTCGACCGGTATCAACGGATCGTCAGTTCCATGTATCACAACTGCTGGAACTTTTAGAGATGCAAGCGACTGCTTTCTATTGCCGCCTGCAATGACTGCGACATTCTGGCGTGCCATCCCCTGCGGGTAATAGGAACGATCATAGCTCTTTTCCAAGAATGTCCGAGCTCTTTCTGCCTCAAATGGGAACCCGGGACTCCAGATTCTCCGCCATACGTTCATATTGTGGTCGATATATGCTTCGCGTTCGTCTGGTGCAGGCGCGACAACGGCGGCTATTGCCTCAGGTTTCCCCTGCGGGACATCGGGATTCCCTGTGCACGACATGATTGAAGTAAGACTCAGAACGTGTTCCGGGTGACGGTAGGACGTAACCTGGGCTATCATCCCGCCCATTGAAGCGCCGCAGATATGCGCCTTCCCAATACCTAACGCATCAAGCAAGCCCACGGCGTCATCCGCCATATCGTCAAGAGAATATGCGGATTTTACAGTCTTTCCTTCCATGGCTGCTTTGATTGCAGCCATAATGTCCGGGGTGCCCGCTTCGTCAAATTTTGTCGATAGACCGACATCACGGTTGTCAAAACGAATTACGAAGAGGCCGGTTTTTGCCAATAAGTCGCAGAACCCGACATCCCAAAAGAGCAACTGGGCGCCATTTCCTGCGATCAATAACAACGCCGGGGAACAACTGTCGCCAAAGGTATCGTACTCGATCCGAATTCCATTAGCGGTCACATTTGGCATTGCTCACTCCTTGTCCAAATTGAATGCCGGAATCGAATTCTTGTTTGACAAGACTCTGATGCGCTCCATTCCTCCGTGCTCTCCCGCTTTCCACCCCCCCCGTTCAGGGGGGCCGGGGGGGATGATCCCCCCCGGCCGCCGGAGGCATCTTTCTCTCCCTCTCCCTCCCCATCCCGTCTCTTTCCCTTCCCTTCATCCCCCTAACGCTTGCGCAGTTGGCGTTTGTCGCCGACGCGCACGGTGATCTTTTCTTTGTCCAGGTATTCGAGCAGGGCGATGAGAAACTTGCGCGACAGGCCGGTCAGTTCGCGAAATTCGGCCGGTCCCATGTCCGAGGCTCCGGAGGCGTAGTAGGCCTGCACCTTTTCGATGAGCCCTTTTATGGCCGCGGCGCAGAAATACATGTTTTCCTGGGCCTTGACGATGAGCCCTTCGTCAAGAAGCACCTTGTAGACGGGCTGGGCCTCTTTGAAGGTCAGGTCCAGGGGTTCCAGGATATCCTTGATATTGGGCGGGGTCAGGCCGCCTTGCCGGTAGGCGGCAAGGAGCGTGGAGCGGAGTTTCGCCTGATCCGAGGCCAGGGAGACCTTGTGGCCGGGCAGGCGCAGCACGTCCTGGTCCGTGGCGATCCTGCCGGCCCGCAGCTGGCGTTCGATCACGAAATGAAAGAGCTTGGGCGAGAGGGCCTTGCCCCAGGTGGAGGCCAGCTCGCTTCTGGAAATACCGAGTTTGAGCGGCTCGCGCTTGTGATAGGCGGCCACGTGGGCCACAAGCGAAGCGGCCAGTTCGGTTGCTGCCGTGCCGTGGACGTAGTGGCGGCCTTCCTTGCCCTCGCGGTCGACAAGGGCGGCCTCGCCCTTGTCGCACAGGGCGGCGAGCGCCTTGTCCAGGGCCTTGGATTCCAGGTCGGTCAGCGTCATCAGCCGGGCAAAGCCCAGGCCGTCGGCCCCGGCCCGGCGCAACTGCACGGCGGCAACCGCCCCGCCTGAAGATGCGGCCAGTTCGCCCAGGACGGCTGTGGCCGCCTCGTCGAAGCGTCTGACCTTGCGGGCCATGGGCGACACCACCCGGCCGCCGGCCATGGTGCGCAGCGGCGCGCCCGAGCGCACCACCACCCGGTCGCCGTACACGCCGGCCATGGGTTCGGGAAAGCGGATCTGGCAGATGGCGGTCTGGCCGGGTTCGAGCTTGTCGCGGTCGAGCAGGTGCACCCGGGCCAGCACCTCGCGGGTGCCGTGGTGGAAATGCACCTCGGTGCGGTGCTTGATGGCCCGGGGGGCGGACGCCAGACAGGCCAGCTCCACTTCCCAGGACAGGTCGGGAAAGAGCGTGCCGGGCAGGGCCAGCACTTCGCCGCGCTCGATGTCCTCGACCTCAAGCCCGGCCAGATTGACGGCCGTGCGCCGGCCGGCCGGGGATTCGGCCACGGTCTCGCCGTGGGATTGCAGGCTGCGGATCTTCGAGCGCTTGTCGGTGGGGTAGAGCCGCACGTCGTCGCCGACGCGAAAAGTCCCGGCAATGAGCGTGCCGGTGACCACCGTGCCGTAGCCCTTGAGCGTGAACATCCGGTCGATGGGCAGCCGGGCCAGATCGGAGCGGCGTCTGGGCGCGAACCCCTCGGCCAGCCCGGCCAGCGCTTCGCGCAGCTCCGGCAGGCCCTGGCCGGTGTGGGACGAGACGGGGAAAATGGGGGCGTCTTCCAGGAACGTGCCGGCCAGCTCGGCCCGGACGTCCTCGGTGACCATGGCCAGCCAGTCCGCGTCCACCATGTCGGCCTTGGTCAGGGCCACGACGCCCGTGGACACGCCAAGCAGCGTGCAGATGTCCAGATGCTCGCGGGTCTGGGGCATGACGCCCTCGTCGGCGGCGATGACCAGGGTCACGAAGTCGATGCCGGCCGCGCCGGCCACCATGTTTTTGACGAAGCGCTCATGCCCCGGCACGTCGATGACGCCAAGCCGCGTCCCGCCGGGCAGATCCATGAAGGCAAACCCCAGTTCGATGGTGATGCCGCGCTTTTTTTCCTCGGCCAGCCGGTCGCAGTCGATGCCGGTCAGCGCCTTGATCAGCGTCGTCTTGCCGTGGTCGATGTGCCCGGCTGTTCCCATGATGACAGGCATGGCTGCTCCGTAGGTATGGAAAGGCTGTTGGGATGCCTCCGACGGCCGGGAGGGGCGCCGCCCCTCCCGGACCACTCCGCCGGGGGGATCATCCCCCGGTCCCCCCGGCGGGGGAGGGGAGAGGATATTTCGGGTCGCTAGCTGGAGAGAAACGCCTTGTAGGCCAGTTTGGCGGTATGGACGTCGGCCACGCTGGTGATCTCGAACGGGCTGTGCATGCTTAAAACGGCCGGCCCGAAGTCGATGATGTCCATGCCGTAGACGGCCAGGAACTTGGCCACCGTGCCGCCGCCGCCGAGGTCCACCCGGCCAAGCCCCGCCATCTGCCAGGGGATGCCCGCCCCGTCGAGGAGATTGCGCAGCCAGGCCACGTATTCGGGATGGGCGTCGTTGGCCCCGACCTTGCCCCGGTGGCCGGTGAACTTGCAAAAAACCGGGCCGTAGCCGAGCAGCGCCGAGTTGAGCTTTTCGTGCAGGTCCTGGTAGTCCGGGTCAAGGGCCGCATGGACGTCGGCGGACAGGGCCTTGCCCTCGGCCAGCACCCGGCTTTTGCGTGCGCCCGGGTCCCAGGCGTCGATGAGGTCTTCCAGGCAATACTCGAAAAAGCGCGACTTGGCCCCGGTGGAGCCCTCGGAACCGATCTCTTCCTTGTCCCAAAAAAGCACGATCTGGGTATGCTCGGGCTCGGGAGCCTCCAGCAGGGCGGAAAGGACGGTAAATACGCACACCCGGTCGTCCTGGCCGTAGCCGCCGATCAGCGCGCCGTCCAGGCCGACCAGCCGGGCCGGACCGGCCGGCACGGCCTGCAATTCGGCGCTGTAGAGGTCCGCTTCGACAATGCCGTATTTTTCGGCGAGCAGGGCCAGCACCTTGGCCTTGATCTTGTCGTTGCCGTTTTTCTTGTCCTTGGCGTCCTCGGTCTTGGGCGCGTCCCCGGCCGGGCTGTGGCCCACCAGGATGTTGAGCTTTTCGGCCTCGAAGGCTTCGGACAGCTTTTTTTCCACCTGCCGGTAGGCCAGATGCGGCAGCAGGTCGGGGATGGCGAACACCGGATCGGCCGGGTCCTCGCCGATGGTCACGGGCACCACCGTGCCGTCCTTTTTGGCCACCACGCCGTGCAGGGCCAGCGGCCGCGCCAGCCATTGGTGCTTGCGGATGCCGCCGTAGTAGTGGGTCTTGAGCTGGGCCACGCCGCAGTCCTGGTAGAGCGGGCGCTGCTTGAGGTCGATGCGCGGGGTGTCGCAGTGCGCCCCCACCAGCCGGAAGCCGTCGCGAAGAGGCTTTTTGCCCCGGCGCGCCACAAAGACCGTCTTGCCCTTCATGACGCGAAACACCGCGTCGCCGGCAAATTCGCCGGCAGCGCTTTCCGTGAAGCCGGCGTCGGCCAGGACTTTTTGGACGTGCTGCACGGTCTCGCGTTCGGTCTTGCAGGCCGTGAGAAAATCGACGTAGCGGCCGGCAAAGGCCTTCATGGCCTCGCGCTCTTCGGGCGCGGCATAGGTTTCCCAGCAGCTTTTGGCGTCTATGGCCAGGGCCGGCCCGGCCTGGGGGGTCTCGTTGTCGTCGTCGGATACGATCATATCGGAATGGCTCCTTCGTGAAATCGCTGAAGGCAGATAATAAGCGCGTTGGGCGGGGGAGGGAACCCCCATTTCAGAGGGGGATTCCCGCCCCCGCGCCCGCTCCGTTGCCGAAATTTATCAAAGCGCTTCACGAACGCCTGTGCCCTGGCCGTCCTGGCGCGACGCCCGCTCCCCCATTTTCGTCGGAGGGGTCCGGGGGGCATCATGCCCCCGGCGGGGCGCGGGGCAGAGCCCCGCATCCTTTATTCTCCTCCCTCTCCCGCAGCCTGCCGCAGCACCTGCGCCGCCAGCTTCAGTTCGTCGTCGGCCAGGGTGCGCGGGTCGAGGAGGAAGGCGTTGCCTTCGATGCGCGCCACCAGGGGCGGATCGGTGGCCAGCAGACGCTGGCGCAGGGTTTCGGGCGAGGGCGCGCCGGGAGCCGGGGCGAGGGACACCAGGGTGGTCGGCAGGTCGCGTTCCGGGAACGCGCCGCCGCCGACCCGGGATGCGCCGGGGAGGGTTTTCACGGCGTAACGGCCGGCCAGGGCCTTCTTGAGCATGGCGGCCAGCCGGCGGGCCTTTCCGGCCAGGGCTTCGGGGCTGGCGGTAATCATGGCCAGGGTGGGGATGGCCTCGCGGGCGCGCTGCGGATCGCGGTAGAGGCGCAGGGTGGCCTCCAGGGCGGCGAGCGTCATCTTGTCGATGCGGATGGCCCGGTTGAGCGGATTTTTGCGGATGGCCTCGATGTATTTGGCCCGGCCGACGATGATGCCGGCCTGGGGGCCGCCGAGGACCTTGTCGCCGCTAAACGTCACGATGTCGGCCCCATCGGCCACGGCCTGCTGCACGGTGGGTTCGCCGGGCAGGCCCACGCTCGTGAAATCGGTCAGGTTGCCGCTGCCCAGGTCCTCGATGACGGGCAGCCCGTATTTGCGCCCGATGGCGGCCAGTTCGGCCAGGGCGACTTCCCTGGTGAAGCCGATGATGCGGTAATTGGAGGTGTGGACCTTGAGCAGGGCGGCGGTGTTCTCGTTGACGGCGTTTTCGTAGTCCCGGGGGTGGGTGCGGTTGGTGGCCCCGACCTCGTGCAGGATGGCCCCGGACTTGGCCATGATCTCGGGGATGCGAAACGAGCCGCCGATCTCCACGAGCTGGCCGCGCGAGACCACCACCTCGCGGCCCCTGGCCAGGGTTTCGAGCGTAAGCAGCACGGCGGCGGCGTTGTTGTTGACGACCAGCGCCGCCTCGGCCCCGGTCAGGGCGCGCAGGATGTCGACCACGTGGCTGTAGCGGCTGCCGCGTTCGCCGGCGGCAAGGTCGAATTCCAGGTTGGAGTAGCGGGCGCAGGCCTCGCCGGCGGCGGCGACGGCTTCCGGGGCCAGCAGGGAGCGGCCGAGGTTGGTGTGCACCACCACGCCGGTGGCGTTTATGACCCGGCGGAAGCGGGGCCGGGTGGCGGCGGCGACGAACCGGGCGCACTGGGCGCGAAGGCCGTCCGGGGCGAGCTGGACCGGATCGGCGATGCGCCCGGCCCGGATGTCGGCGCGAAGGCCGTCCAGGAATTCCCCCACGGCCTCGCGCAGCATGGCCCGGGGCAGACCGGCCAGCGTCGGCGCCTCGGCCAGATCGGTCAGGACAGCGTCCACGGCAGGCAGCAGGCGAAAGAGATTTTGCACAGGCGTTTCCGGAAGGTTGCACGTTGGCGGCAAAACCGCGTCAGACGGCAGACCTAGGGTCTGTTCACAAGATATCGCCTCCGGCGGCCGGGAGGGGATGATCCCCTCCCGGACCCTCCTCGAAAGGGGGGACGGGCGCATCGTCTTTAACCCCCTTTGTCCAGGGGGTCCGGGGGGAATGATTCCCCCCGGCCGCCGGAGGCAGCCTTTCGGCTCCCTTCACGTCAACCACAATTGTGAACACGCCCTAGCCTGAAACCCGGGCAAGATCAATTTTGCGGCGTGGGAAACAGCGCCGCCAGCAGATACATGGAGCCGCAGGCCAGCACGGTCCCGTCGACGGCGTTGACGGCGGCCAGGGCGGCGGCCGGATCGGCCACGGGCACGGCCCTGGGCCCCAGGGCGGCGGCGACCTCGGCAGCGGGCCGGGCCCGGGACACGCCCGGCAGTTCGGGCACGAAGATGGGGCCGGCGGTGAGCCTGGACGCCATGGGGGCCATGGCGTCCAGATCCTTGTCGCCAAGGCAGGTGAAGATCATGGCGGCCGGGGCGATGTCCAGGGCCTGCAGGGCCTCGGACAGGGCGCAGACGGCCGGCGGATTGTGGGCGCAGTCGAGGAGCAGCTTTGCGGTCATGCCGGGCAGGCGCAGCAGATGCAGCCGGCCGGGGATGAACGTCTCGGCCAGCGCCCGGTGCAGGGCGTCCGCGTCGGGAGCGATGCCGAGCAGCCCGGCGCACAGGGCAAAGCCGGCCAGGGCCAGGGCGGCGTTTTGGGCCTGATGCGGCCCGGCCAGCCGCATCCTGGCGGCCGGGATATCCAGGGGCGACGAACCGTAGAGCACGCCATGGCGTGTTTTGGGGTCGTAGCCGGCCAGTTCGGACGCGGTAAAAAGCCGCGCGCCGATACGGTCGGCTGCCCGGCGCAGCTCGATCATGGCTTCGGTCGGCTGGGGACCGGTGACGGCCAGACCGCCGGGCGTCATGGCCCCGGCCTTGTCCCGGGCGATTTCGGCCAGGCTGGGGCCGATGACGGCGGCATGGTCCAGGCCGATGGGCGTAAACAGCACCAGGTCGCGGGGCAGGGCCGTGGTGGCGTCGCCGGCGCCGCCAAGGCCGGCCTCGTAGACGGCGGCCTCGGCCCCCTGCTCGGTGAAGAGCCGGGCGGCCATGGCGGTCAGCAGTTCGAAATAGGTGAGCCGGCCCGCTTCGCCGCCCGGGGCCGTGGCCCCGAGCACCGCCCGGGCCGCCGCCGTCCAGTCGGCTTCGGGGAGCTGCTTTCCGGCCATGAGGATGCGCTCGCGCACGGTGACGAAGTGCGGCGACAGGTACAGGCCCGTGGGCAGGCCGTGGGCGGCCAGCATGGCGGCCAGGAAGGCGGCTGTGGAACCCTTGCCGTTGGTGCCGACAACCTGCACGGCCAGATGAGGCAGGCTTTCAAGCGACAGGCCGGCCAGGGCGGCCCGCATCCGTCCCGGTCCGAGCTCCATGTGGAAGAGCCCCAGGCTGTCGAGGTAGGCTGAAAAGCCGGCGAAGTCGGTAAAATCAGATGGTGATGGTTTCATGTTCATGCAGCAGCCGGTAGGAATAGCCGGCCAGTTCGGTGCGCAGTTCCTCGGCGATCTGGGCGGCGAAGGGGGCTTTCATGTGATAAATGCAGATTTCCGGCCTTGCGCGCAGTTTGTCAAGTTCTGCGCGCAAAAGTTTCGGGGTCAGGTGCCTGGAGGCGGTGGCCAGCCCTTCCATGTCCGAGGGGAACGAGGCCTCGGTGATGAGGTATTGCAGGGCGAAGGGCAGGGCGTCGCAGGCCCGCCACCAGTCGTCGCAGGGGCCGGTGTCGCCGGTGTAGGCGATGTTTCGCGCCCCGCCGTCCTGCCACAGGATAAATCCCGAGGCGGCCTTGGCGTGGTTGACGGGGTAGGCGGCCACGGTGATGTCGCCGATGGCCACCGGGAGGCCGGGCGTCATGGGGGCGTAGGTCAGGACCGGCGAATTCTGCGGGATGATGGTGAAGTCGGGCCAGATGGTGTCGTTGAGCAGATGGGCGGCAATGGCGTCGAGGACTTCGGGCAGCCCGTGGATTTCGACCGGGGGCCGGTTTTTGCCGACAAAGAATTCGATGAGGTTGTCGGCCAGAAACAGGATGTCCTTGATGTGGTCCAGGTGGCTGTGGGTGACGAAGATATGCTCGATGCGGGCCTGGGCGGCCAGATCGAGGGCGGAGGTGACGGAACCGGCGTCAAGAAGGATGGTGTCGTCGACGAGAAACGAGGTCAGGTTCTGGCCGGGGAGATTGGACCCGGAACAGCCGAGTACGCGCAGGTTCATGCCTCCCTCCTTCCTTGTGGACGGGCAACGTTTTGGGACTTGGCAGTTTGAGCCGGGCGTAGGCTTTCGTCAAGCGCGGCCTTGACCGAAAGGGACGGCTTGTTTAGGTTTTGCTTTCGCGCGCCCGTAGCTCAGTCGGATAGAGCATCTGCCTTCTAAGCAGACGGCCACAGGTTCGAATCCTGTCGGGCGCACCAGAATAAAATCAAGGGGTTAGGTCATGCTTGGCCTGACCCCTTTTATCATGTGGATAACCGGGGTGGATAACATCTTGGCCAACTATACAGGATAACGAGGGAATTTTGGATAACATTCGGGCAGACGTTGGCCCGTGTAGGAGCAGACGGCTGAGTCAGGCCAGGAGCAGCCCCCCAGCGGCTTGGCTTACCACGAGACAGAAGCAGAGAACGGCTGCAAAGCCCTACTTTTAAGACCGCCTAAAAAGGGGAGGATTACCTTGGCTCACCAAGTCAATGTCCTCATCTTGAAGCAGACGCAGCGCGGCCTGGGTCTTGTGACGCGCCCAGAAGCGCTTGGGCGCTCCTCCCTCGCTCGGCATATGACACCTCCCAAGCGGCAGATTTATACCGCCAAGTTGGTGTCCAAGAAAGCCCTAGGCCAATCCACGGATGGGAGACACATCATTAATGCTGCGAGCATGACTGCATAGAGAGTTTAACATATTCATTGAGCTTATTTGTAGCCTTTATCAGAGAAGAAATTAAAACCAAATATTTCTCTTTAATCTCTCTTAATTGAGACAACTCTGAGTTTGTCTGTGGGAATTCCATTTCATTTAGGGCCGAAAAAACCATATTGCTTTCTTGTAAAGCTGATTCAATGTTTCTATAAGATTCTTCCAGAACAAAGTCGTTATTTATTGACCTGCATATGTTCAGCAGGTCTAGTACTTCTTGCATTGATTCTTCAGTTTTGGCTGCAATTTTTTTCCATTTTTGTTGTCTGTTGATGTTGTGGGCTAAATAACTGTCAATCATAGACGCTAAATGCTTTTGGCTGCCTGTGGCTGAAGCAGTGAGCTTTGAGCTAAAACTGATTAGAGTAGGCTTATTTTTTATAATAGACATGCAATCCGAAATTTTTATGCCTGTACTAACAGATCTGTCGGCAAGTGTGACTAGGCCATCAAGAGCTTTGATTGCATCGGAAAGTGAGTCACTTACATTGGAAAGCGTCAAAGACTTCGGAATTTTATGTAACAGCCAATGTGCTCCAGACGTATTTGCAGTAAGGATATAGCTCGCCAAGCTCACCACAATAATGATGATTTTGTGTCGATGTGTGCACATTGTCAGCCTCTTGTTATGGGTGGCTTGACATGTTTACTGGTTAGGGTCGCTCCATGTACAAAAAACCAAAGGTAAATTAGGATCTATAAAATAACATGTTCAACCGTTTGGCAAGAGCCCAAGAAAACCGTATGATATTTAGGCTAGAACACGTATTGTTTGCAACTGAAAAATTTTATGTTGAAGGTAATCCCCCTGGATTGGCCTAGGGTTTTCTTGGACACCAACTTGGCGGTATAAATCTGCCGCACGGGAGGTGGCGTATGCCGAGAGAGGAAGGAGCGCCCAAGCGATTTTGGGCGCGTCACAAGAGAATTATGAGTTCCAGAATTCTATCTCATGGCGCGCTACAAAGCACAGGTCATCGGCGATATGGAGAGTTATTTTATACTCTGTGGGATTGTTGTGAAAGGAGAGCTACATGAAAACCGAATGGAATCTGATCCGGGAAATGATTGGAGCGGCGATTGATGCTTGTGAACGGATAGAGGCGGCCGGCTATACTGAAAATGACCGAGACGCGACCATAGATGTTGGGGGCCAGCAGGTCAGTGTTCATGACTTTCTTGTCAGTGCTTGGACGCTACCGGAGAACCTTCGCTATCAGATCATCCGCGAACGTCACGACCAAGCGACGGACCTTCCCTATGTTCCAGAGGCCGCCCGCGTTCTCGTTGCAACAGCACAGGCGAGCGCCGAACTGATCGGAGCTGGTAAATTTGCTTTGGCCGGAGATGGCATCCAGAAGATGATTCAATGGTTCGGCAATCATGCCGCCCCCGGTGTGGAACAGGCTATTGCTGATCGTCGTCACGGTGTCGGGTAATTTCTGAAGCCGTCATCGCAGATTTCGGAGTTTTGCGAAGGCGAAGCGTGTCGCGGTGCCCGCGGCGCTTTGCGCGGTCCAGAACAGCCATCAGACGTTCTGCTTTCGGGTCGGAAGCCGGTACCGGGGGAGTAGACCAAATGGCCTACTCTCCCTGTCATAACAATCAGTTAGGCGTTTAAGCTCGGCAACTTGGCGATGGTGCGCCGTTTTTCATCACCGAGCAGGTGGTAATACTGGTTTGCGGTCATGTGCACCGACGAATGCCCCATGAGCTTGCTCACCGCCGACAAATCGCCGCCTTCGCGAAGGAGCGTGGTCGCGAACAGGTGCCGGATGTCGTAAAGGACCACGTGGTAAGGAATTTCAGCGCGTTTGCAGGCCGACTGGAATGACATCCGAAACTGTTTGACGGGCCGGCCGGCGTATTCGATCAAATACTCGGTCTTGGCGAGTTCCTGCATCTCACGCAGCCGGGTCATGAACTCGGGGGATATCGGGATCACCCTTGCCGATTTGGTCTTGGTGGCGAAGACCTTGATGGTCGATTGCGCCCAATCGACGTCGGCCCATTTCAGGGCGAAGAGTTCGGATTCTCCGGTGCGGACGCCCAGGTTCCAGGCGACCTCGATGGCCCAGGCGAGATGCGGGGCCGCGACGGACTTGATCTTCATGAGGTCCGCGACGGTCAGCTTCGTGTCCCGGGGCTGTTCTTTTGCTTTCCTCCAGTGGCGCAGGGGGTTCTTTTCGATGAGGTCCTGCTTGACTCCGAACTGAAAGACGGTCTTCAGGTAGGACAGATACCGTCCCCGCGTGACGGGGGAATGATCGGCGTAGGCCTTGCCCACGATCGTCAATATTTCATCGTAACGAATTTCATCGATGGGTCGTTGGGCGAAGACGGGTATCAGGTGTTTCTTCAGGAAGGACCTGATCTCGTTAAGGGTTTTGATCGTTGTTCCTTCGACCTTCCTCGTGTTGATATATATCTGGGCCAGCTGGTCGAGGTAAATCTTGCCGGCGACGGTCACCTCTTCGGAGATGGCCTCAGGGGTGCTCGGCGGCACGGGACCGTGGTCCTTGACCTGCTTGTCGAATTTCTGGGCCGCCCTGCGTCCTTCCCGGCCCTTGCCGAAGGTCTTGGTCGTCTGCTTGCCCTCGGCGTTCCGATACGCGACGTAGTAGGTGCCGTTGTTTTTCCGCATGTGAATGGACATGTTAAACCTCAAGTTCGATAGGGGTTCTAGGTTTTGTTCCAGGTGTCGATGAGAAACTATCTGGATTGGCCATAAAGTGATCTAAATCAGCACGAGCAAACCGTGATTGAGACGGTCCATATCGTTTAATGCTTTTCTTTCTGATTAACTTTGCGAAGTACGAAGTACTGTATCCACAATACTCCGCAGCACGTTCCAAATCGTAAAACGGCCCAAGGCCGTTAGCCATATCCTCCGTCCATGATTAACCTCTTGAACTAGTATGCTTATTGTGAACGTTTCGTTGCCTAATTGTGAAGAAGCAATTGTGTCGTCAAAATATATTTGTCTTTAAGTTAAATAACGTATGTGTTCGTTTGGTAGCTTGGCGTATTGCTAAGAAAAGGAGCCGGGATGGCCCCTGGTTTTTAAATGACATGCATTAATATTTCTTCGACCTCTTCCTCCTGGATGCCAAGATACCGACGTGTGATAGATGGACTTGAATGGTTCAGCCTCTTTGCCAGTACTTCCCATGGAACACCGAACGTCTTGCGCTGGTGGTAGCACCATGTTTTGCGTAACGTATGGGCTCCATAGTTTCCTTTGAGGTTGATTGCTTCTGTCCATCGTTTGACATACTTTGTGACGGCGAATGTCGTAAGTGGATAGTTTTTCCCCTTGCGACTTTTAAATATGTAGTGCTCGTCATTTAGCTTTGATTCGTTGAGATGGTCATCAAGCGCTAGCTTGATTTCCTTGTTCATGATGAACACGTTCTCCTTGCCAGTTTTCTTTTCACGCAAGATTACACGGTCACCGACCTTGGCTTCTCGAACATCGCCAACCTTGAGGGCAAGCAAGTCTTGGACACGAAGTCCAGAATTGATGCCCATGATGAAGAGCAGCTTGTCGCGAAGATTTTCAGAAAGTATCTTCTTGATGCTTTTGATGCTCTTCACGTCAACAATTGGTTCGACCTTCATCGTTGCCTCCAATGCTTGTTTTTCTTTCGACCATGCCGGAAACGTGCATCCGAATTGGCCTTGTCCCCTTGAGCACCAAAGCCCATGGGGATAACGCCTTCGATTTCTTGCAGAAGTCCATGTGAATGCCTCCAATGTACGTTTCTATGTCAAAACGTACATTCGCTATAATAGTAATTTCTGTATTAAGTTGCATATAATTCTCGATCTTGCGCGAAAGAATCGAAAAATAGTCACATCTTGCGATATGACTATGTTAAAGTCCAAACGCATTAAACCTTGGTCAAGATGATCTTCTGGTCTTCGACCAGAATGGAAAACTCGTCGCCTTCGACGATGGACATGCCTTGTAGGTCAATGCTCTTGAGATAGATCTTCAGTTCCATCTTGTTGTTCACCTTGGGCCGCCTCGAATTCTTGAGATAAAGGCCCTTGACTTCGTAGTAGGTCTTGTCGTCGCTCATCAGCTTCAAGACGTATTGCTTCAAGGTCTGACGATGCTTGACATCCATCTTGACCATGATCTCCGAGGCGTCCATGCCGTTGAAGATACACTCGCGAAGAAGCGAAGGATTGTACTTCGACTCGATCTTCTTCTTGTCGAAACCTTCCTGTCCTTCTACAGCCGCAGTATCAGTCTTCTTGCTCATACAAGCTCCTTTGTTCGGTTTGATTGATAATTTCTGTATTTGTGCGAAGATACTTCAAAAAGTAGCGTTACTTGCGTATTTTCTCCATGTTGTCGCCCATTACGGCGGCAAATGTCCCCGGTGGAAAACAGGCTTTTCCCCTAGGGTCAATTTTCCCGGGGTTTTGGTCACGGGGGAGGGCAGACTATGGGGCGGGGGCCAAACGGCTCAGGGCGGGGCGTATACAGGGCCGAATTTGGGGTCGGCCGGGGCCAGGATCGGGGGCGAGGGCATGGGGCCGCCGTCCAGCTCAATTTCTGATCGAAAAAGAGGACCATGCCCGAAGGCGCGGTCCTCAGCAAAATCGCGTAGTCTCGCCGTCGTCCCCGATGGTCTAAACCACCAGGGAGGACAGCGAGTTCAGGATCGAATGATTCGTCGCCGGATCAAGCGTCCTTCACAACCCAACGTACGGTTTTCCCGTATTGAGCTGAAGCAAGAGATGTATTGAAAGTTCATCGTTGTTCCAGAACGATCAGGGCTATTCGAAGTTCTTCAACAAGTGTATCTTGAGGATTCGAAACGAAGTTCCGTGTCTATTCAGGTTTCTGAATGATTTTCAAATAGCTACATCTCTTGCCGTATCCCTTACGGATACGCAGTCGTCCTTATAGGACATAAACTTCTCCAACGTTCTGCTGAAAAGCGTCCCCTAAGGACTTCCCTTGGTCTTAAGTCTGGTCATTTCTGACAGTCCCACGCCTAATCGCTTACATATGGTCAGAAGATACGTCACCTATCAATATCTTCAGAATTGGAAATTACAATAAACTTCGGTTTGCCATGAACCTCGTTCACCATATGCGCCACCACGGTTTCTTCATGAAATATCCTGAATACGGGCCAGTCTTTCGGTCTCAATCCCTCCCCCGACTGAATTACTTCATATCGAGTAGATCATGCTCAGAAAGTCTTGTTCGATGGAGATCGATAAGAAATTTGATAACTCTGAGTCAAGTACATTTTTCGACCGCATTGTGTATCTAGGTCATACATAATGGTTGCAGTGTCAGCAACGCTCGACCATCGACTTAATGCAAGGCACCCATGACTATTTAACTACGCTTATATTTGAAAGATCATTCGTAAATTCTGAAAGACATGAAACGATTTCGAAAACTCGTGTTAGAAACGCAAGTTGAAAATTCAAAATAGTCTGATATGTATTCTGTGATATACGATGATATGGTCAACTTATTTCTGTCTACGAAGTGCGATTATTGTCATTTTGCATCTCTATATATTATTCTAGTCGATGTGAAAGATGTAACTTGTTTTTGTGTGGGTGATCGATAAACTCGACGTCTCATGATTGTTTTTTCTTGAGCTGACCGAACGAAACGGCAGACTCAACAAGCATATCTACGCCTGATTGTTTTGTCCGTGGGGGTGGCATGGCAGTCTAAAATTGACCGCCATGCCTTCGCCTTCACTTCTGACTAGAAGGGGGGCTCCGCGCCGTCAGCGATTAAATCCGGCATGCCAGCGAGGAGGTCGTCGTCTTCGTCATGCCCCCACGGCGGCGACGAAGGGTCGTGCTCTGGCGCAGGGTCTGCGGTCGGGGCATTTTCGATCTCGGGGGGCACCGTGGTCGCTTCCGCCTGCGTATCCGGTGCCGGCGTCTCGTCCAGTGTGGCCGAAATCGGGGGTGAATCCGATGCGACCGGTGTGTCCCGTAAAGCCGGCGGGGCGACAGGCGATACACCGAAAATGTCATGCGATAGTCCGTACCGATCCAGCATCTCGTCAAAATAACTCATATTATCCTCCGATTTTGCATCCTTGTTAGGCAGTCCTGAAAAATCCTGAGGGCCTCAGGACATGGATTTGTTAAAAAAATAAATATTTTCAATATGTTATTGTATTTTTCCTGAATTCCTGCGGGACTGCGCAAAAAACAGGGTGTCCCCTGTGGGGGAGGAAGGTGATGGAGAGGGAGCCGTTTTGGGTTCCTTTAGACCATACCCCCTAAATTCCTCAGGATTCTCAGGAAATTGTAAATAACATATTGTTTTTATTATAAAATTTTGTCCTGCGGGGCCGTCCTGCGGCCCTCAGGACCGCAGGATACCCCCCCCCTCTATCCCTCCTGTTTAAAACGGTGGTTTGAAATCCTTGGTATTCGATGTTGCGTCATCATCGAACTTGATGCCAAGTTCCGTCTCGATGGTTGACTTCTTGAGGCAGTAAACCCAAGTTTTCTGTCCACGGATCACCAGTTGTCGTTGGTTTCGACCTTGCTTGTCTTTGTAAAGCCAGTCTCGGTCTGCCCACGTTCTGATAATCGCATCAGGTTCACCGACGGATTCCTCAATGAGCTTGGTTAACTGTGGTTTGAGGTAAGCTATTTCACTCCATTTCCCACTATCCCAGCGTCCAGCCCATCCCATAGACGGAACATAGGTCTGGTTGTTGTCGTGAGCATTGCCATCGAAGAACTTGTCTCTGTTTGCAACCGACCAGTCATATACATGCCGTAAGGCAACGGTCGCTCTGTCTGCTTCCATGGCATTTTTGCTGACCGTGTCCCAGATGCCATCAAGGTACTCCCTGATGGGCCGCGTGGGCTTCAACTCGGGCAGGGCGGCGTGGACCAAGGGAATCACCGTGTTAAGGACGGCGAGGTGGTCGCTGAGCCGCACCGCGATGTTATTGCCGCCGGCTCGTTTGGTGTAATGCCGGCGAAGCTCCAGATAGGTCTCGTGCCACAGCTGCCAATCGCGTCTGTGTGCGAGGATGAACTCGACCACTTTGGGGCCGGCATGACCGAAGTTCTCCTTGACCGTGAGTTCGACGTCGTTGACGTAGTCTGCGAGGTTGTCGCCCGAGAACGGCATTCCCCAAAGGCTTAAGACGCGAGCATGGGCACCGCCGTCTTCCTTGCAGAAATCAACGGCCCGTTGTTCCCCGGTAGACAAAAGGACCAAGCGCCAAGTGCCGGTTCTCCTGGTTCCTTTAAGTGAACCCCTTCTTTTGTCTTGTCCGCTTGATACCTGATAAATCGTTGAACTTACCTTGCTGGCTGCTTCTCCTTTCTTGCCGGCTGTTCCGGCAAGCTTTGTTTCATCAAGAATTAATGGATGGTCGGTGACAAGTGTGGCAGTTTGACCAATCCATGCTTCGGATGTCTTCCACGTGAAGAACACCGTATTACCAGTTCCAGAAGGGTCGCCCCAAACGGATGCTGCACAACGCAAGGCTATTGACTTTCCTTTAGAGCTTGAAAACGCAAGGTCGACAACGAAGTTATTTGCCTCGATGATTTTCAAGAAAGGAGGGATGAACGAAGCATAGACCATCATTATCGATCGTTCATGGTCGTATAAACTGTTGATTGTTTTGACCCATGCTTGGGATGATCCTTTAGCGTAAAATCCAGAGGCAATCTGGTCGTCGCCATCCTCTTGCGCTTTGAACACGACATGGTTGTTCGAACTTGGGCACGTAAGAACCTGTTTGCCCCAAAGAAAGGTTTTCATGCCTTTCTGCCATCCTAATACGGATGTGACAGATTCAACTGGTATGATGTCCCTGTTGGCTTGCTCAAAGTCTGCTAGATAAGCTACGACTAAAGGGGCAGTGTTCGAGTTTACAGCCAATCCTTGTCCTGCTACGCTCATGATCTCCCTTGCGGTAAAGATCGTAGAACGAGATTCTATCCGTGATTTCCACGCCCCATCGCGATACCAAGCTATCTCAATGGACTCCTCTCCATTGTTTACATCGACAAGACGCTTAGATATGACAAGAGGTGTGATAAGAACCTTTATTTTTACTTCGGATTTGTCGTCCCTTTTGCCTCGCATCTCGATGCGTTCAACTCCATGCTCTAAGCTAACGACGTATCCTTCCGGTATGACAATGCCTTGCGAGACTGGAGCCCCAGGCAAACTGTCTGCGACATACTTTTTTATGAACGCTTGAGATATACCGAGAACTGCTGGGCTTTTGATCTTGCCCCACGACGAACATTTGCTACAATATTCTTCGCCACCGCAGCTTTGCCTAATATTCTCACACGTGCGAGGTCCTGCGTTGTTGAGAGCATCATCAAACTTCTTGTCCGTTTCTTGTTGTTTGTATCTTTGGTAGGGCTTACTCCATTGATGGGTTATAGAACGACCGTCTTGGCATCTGGATAAGATCGAAATGCCAGCATACCATTCAGGCTCGGTTAAGGCCGTTGCATCGTCACGAATGTGACATATCCATGCACATCCTTGGATGATTTTGTTCAGATCGGCCGGGGGGTATTTCGTCTCGCCCGAGGGGATGCTCGTCCCCTTGTGGGCTGGCGGCGCGACGACAGCGATAGCCTTTGCCGGCAAGCGATCCTTTATCACGTCCAGGGTGTAGCGCTTGTTCGGGTCGTAGTAGAGCACACGCACGGGGCGAGGATTACCGGGTACCTTGAAGTTCACCGACCCCGGAATCCGAAGCACCCGGTCAAGGTTTGACGTGGAGTCGAGCCTGCACCCGCGCTGTCTGCCGAGGTCGTTCAGCGCGTCCTGGAGCTGCGTTGAAAGGTTCTTGGCTGCTTCTCGGTCGGCGTCTGAGCCGAAGACCCAGGGCGTTTTCAAGAGCCAGAACGGGTACAGCCCCCCGCCGGAATGCACGATCAGCGTCGGGGTGAGGGGGAAGCCGAAGACCAGGCTTAACGCCGCGTCCAAGTCCTCCAGCAGGGCGGTTTGCTTATGGCCCGGGCCGGCGATATCGGCATCGTGCCAGAAGCCAGGGATTGCAATGGTTGTCTCTTCCTTGCCTCGTTTATGTGTCCCCCATTTTTGCGATTGCAGGCCGATTTGAAAGTAAACGTTCTTGGCTTCTCGTACGAGTGACTCGACGGTGTCGTCGATAGAGCCAATCTCTGTTGAGCATTCGAAGTTGTATGTCTTCGAGTCTGGAAGCGTCCACAGATTTTGGATGCCTTTGCCTTGGTGTCGAAGCCAAAGAATACTCAAGAACTCACTCGGCTTCATCGATATCGACGGTGGATGATCCAACATGATAAACTTCTCTTCGGTAGATGTTTAATTACCGAGAGAATGGCCTCACGCACCAATAAAGTGCGTGAGGCTGGCATTCTTTGCCAAATATTTTTGTTGTTTTTATTTGTTGAGGTTGATTGCTCGCGATAACTGGCTGTGTTTTTGTTACTCCTTCGTTAAAGGTTGCTGTTGGTGTTGCCATTGTCCAGGGCCTCGTCCTCGTCGCCCAAGAGCGGGAGGAGCACGTTGCCGTTTTCGTTGCAGGGGAGCGACCGAAGCGGGTTGCCGGTGCCGTCGGCGTCGACGGGTTCAAACGGCGCGCCTAACAGCGGCAGCAGCACTTCGTCATCGCACTCGCTGCCACGAGGCAAGGGGCAGTCTGCCGGGCTTCCAGGGATGGATTTGATGTGGCTGGTCATGGGCTCCTTGTGGGTGGCGCGGCTCGCGTCACAAAGCGAACCACGCCACTGGGTTTAGGGTTGATTGGGTGTCGCTTAGGCCGCTTCGCTAGGTGCATCCTGTTTCTGAGGGAGTTCACACGGGACCCTGTCCAGGATGATCCTCTCGCCCTCAAGCGTGGCGGTGAACTTGTCCCCGATCTTGAACTTCCGTTCTTCTTCGAGGTTTTTGTTAAGCTCAGCGATCGTATCCTTAGGAAGGATGAAGCTTCCTTTGGTATTGATACACTGCTTGTCTGATTTCGCAGCAGAGCGATCAGCGCTTTTCAAACTCACATTGTGCAACCCCTGGTTTGTAGCTTGGATGAAGATGTCCTTTACGAGAGGGATCGATACATTGAGATCGTCGCTGACATCCTTTGCATCAACCTCTACAGGCAGTCCATTCTTGTCTTCGTACTTCTCAATGAATTGCTGGACAAAGATGTCCTTCTGTTCCTTGCTCGCCGTGCGAGCTTTGGGAGTACAAACCATGACGATTCTCCTTTTTTTGTTGGTGGCAAGTCTCTTCTTGAGGACAACGCCAACTCAGTTAGAATGTTGATGTTGATTCCAGACGTCATTCGTAAAGGGTTGGCTTGACCCTCTATGAAGACTCAGGCGTGAAAACAATTCTACACTCTATGTGGGAAAGTGTTGGCGTACAGCAATGTGCCGGCATTGGCTCATTTGGCACTTTCCGTTGTCAAAGATGCTGACGTATTGGCAGGAAGTGTGCCAAAAATGCTGTGCTGAAATAATTGAATTTTTTGTAGAATTAGGGAGTTGTTCGCAAAATAAACGGAATATAATCCGATAAAACAGAATATATTCTGTTTATTTTCTGGCAGGAGTTGACGTCGGAAAGGTTGTCTGGCAAATTCTAAGGCTAGGAGGCGGGCGGCAGTTCTGGCCCAGTAGATGCTTTGTGGCAGTTTTAAGAAGTTAGTTTGTTTGATTGTTGTTAGATGTTGAGGTGTACAAAATAATAACTATTATGGTTTATTGATGTTGGCGTAAGTTTGTGGGTTCTATGTTTGATTTAAGGGGGGGGGCTGTATGGGTATGGCTGCAGAAGATAAGGAATGGATAGTTTTGCCAGGGATGCAAGACGTATATCGTAAGTTTTTAATAATAGCTAAAGATTATTTATCAAACAATTCATCGTCTCACAAGCAGCCGATGATGTTGATTGGTGGTTCTGGTGTTGGAAAAAGTTTATTTATTGAGACTGCAAAGAAAATATATTTAAGTTATGGTGGTTCTCCTGGTTCGGTTGTTCGTTTAAATTGTGCTGCTTTTACGAAAGAGCTTGCTGAGTCAGAAATCTTCGGGCATGTAAAAGGTGCATTTACAGGTGCGACAGGCAATAAACAAGGTCTTGTCAAAATTGCTGATGGTGGTTTGTTGATTCTCGATGAGATTGGAGAACTTTCAGAAGAAATACAAGCAAAATTATTGATTTTTATAGAAGAAGGTGAGTATCGGCCTGTTGGGGGGGGTAAATACGAAAAAGCAAGTTTAAAAATCATTGGGACGACGAACAAGTCTCAAAACTTTTTTAGAGAAGATTTTTGGTACAGATTTTTTCCGATATTTATATCACCCATATACGAAAGGCGGCTTGATATATTGTATTTTATCGCTCACAAATATCCTGAAATATTTAAAAGACTATCGCCGCAACATGCACTTATGATTTTGTCATATAATTGGCCTGGAAATATTCGAGAACTCGAACGAGTTGTTTCACTGATGATACTTGAGGACAGCTTAATGTCAGGAGGTGTAAATAACAACAATGTAAATAAAGGCGTTGATTTTGGGCCGTTGTATTTTTCTGTTGACACACGACAAACATCATTGTCTATCTCGTCTTTGCATGCATTTTTTTTAAGTCTCGCAAAAAATGGTTTTAATGTCGCAAAGCTAAATGAAATAATTTCTGGGTATGGCATAGCTATTCCTATGCCTGTTGATGTGAGTGAGGATTTGTACGACTGTTATATTAAAGTTAAGGAGTATATGTGTGATAATATTGATTGTATAGCTGATGATTTTTACAAGAAATACGAAAGCGCTGATAAGTATGAAGATTATTCAGATAAAGAAAAGAAAGCTGCACGTATTGCTGAAATCATGTCAAAACGTGCGGATTGTTTTAAAATTTTAGAACATTGTGTTTGTCTTCCGTATGGTTTTTATAATGCTCTTTCCACGCAGATAAATTTTAAAAATAAGAGGAAATTGTTTGATAATATTTATATATACGATACTGATGGTGGCATCGAAGATATTGGCGTTTGTTTTAACGCTCTTTCTAGGTTGTTTTTAAAAAATCCAGAATCTGATGAAGATGTTTTTGCCGCATCTCGGCATAAAATTTCAGATACATTTTGGACTATCGATCTCGAAAAGAAAATTTTTGAAAAATTCTACAAGAATAATTTAGTAAAACAATCAATGGAGTTTCTGACTGGAAATAGTATTGTTGCTAAGTACGACTTTACTTTCAATGAATCTTGGAAGATGCATGTTAAGCAGATATTGAGCAGCGATGAGTACCATAATCTTTTTAAAGATGAAGATGAAGATAAAGGTAGAGAAAATTTTAATTTATTTGGTCTGAAAGAAGATGAATTGCTTGCAAAATATTATAATTATTTACTTGACAAATATAAAACCAGACGAAAAGCAGCGGAGCATGCTGGTCTAGAATATTCAGCGTTTCTGAAAAGATTGAACGTATTGGGGTTCCCTCGGAGAAAATATGATCATACTAAAAAGTGATGGCCTTTTAGTTGATTTATTGTGTTTTTTGCGTGAGCATGGCTTAAACGCGATGTCCAAGACCGCTCCTCAGGGCACCCTCTTGTAATATTGACCGATCAAGTAAAAACATAAATTTACCACTCACCCCTTGTTTTTTCAAGGTCAGTGCTCAAAATTCCGAGTTGAGACTTTTTGATTTTCCACTGGGTCATTCTTTTTGAAATATTTTGCTTGTATTAGCTCCACTTTCACAGTTTGGTTCAAAAAGTCACGCAGCGATTTCACCGTAATTTCGTCTGAAATTAGTGCGTGTCGTTACAAACCATTTGTCATGTCGTTTCAGTCAGTTCTAGTCGTCCTCGGGCAGCATGATTGTCATCACCGGCTCGCCATGATCGCCCGGGCCGATGGCCGCCACGATATGGGCCTTATCCCATTTGCCGGGCTGCATGAGGAACAGGACGTCGAATTCGACACGGTCGCTATCCCTGATAGCCTTAGCCGCGAGCAGGGTGCGAAAGAGCAAGTCCTGGAGGCGTCCTTCGACGGACTGCCCTTCGCCTTCCAGTCCGGCCGGCGGCACCACATACCTATTATATAGATGGTCGGTGACCACCGTGTGCACCTTGAAACCCAACTCGGCTGCTTGGGCGGTGACGTCGATCAGGACGCCGTCGGCGATGGCCTGGGCGCGGGTGTAGCTGAAAATGATCGGCCAGTCGTCCATGGCAAGTTCTCCCTCGGGGTAAGTTCGCGGTTACTCGTAGAACTTCGGGTCATCCTTGGTGACCTTCAGGTCGTTGAACCGGCCACGGACGTTCTTCTCTTCTTTGTTGATTGCATTACGAACATTGTCCCGGCCAACAATGGCACCGCCACCATGAATGATCATCTTGATGACGCCACCAGCGACAGCTCCTAAGGCGATTCCGGCAATGAATTCGAAAAGCATCATGTCAACCCTCCGTTTAAGTAGATGGCCTACCAGAGCTTCAATCGTCGTTCCTGGATGTTGCAACCATCTGGTCGAGGTGTTCCCGAAAGCTTGTCGCGAGGTGCATGCCGATTTCAGCCCATTGGCGCACAAAGACGCCTTGAACCCCAGCATCCGCCGCACCCATGACGTCAAAAAGCTGCTCGATGGGGCGAAACCGCTGGACGATCTCCTCCAGAATTTCAGGCGGAATCTCGTGCGGTTTTGCTTCGGTCGGCATGTTCACCTCGTGGACCAGGGATGGGACCCGGAAAAGGTATCCTGGGCCACGGGGCCGGTCACGGGGCGGCGGCGAAAAACGGGCATTGGGCCGGGGCGGGGTCGCCCTGCGATTTTGGGGAGCGGGTGGGGATTTGGCCCTGGTCCCTTGAAAACGGCCCAGGGAGGGGAGGAGGACGCGTGCCTGAGGGGTATCCGGGGTGGGCTAAGATTGAAATTTAACTAGAAGTGGATTAGAGTAAGTTTTATGAGGGATTGGCTCAGGTTAAGCGAATACAAGGCAGATACGTTTAACAGAAGCTGGTTCTTTGGTGAATCTTACCATTTTACTTTTTTGTGTTGAGATGTGGTAAGTGTTGTGGTCTGGTATATATTTTTCGAGAGGTTTTAGTGGTTTTAAATTATTTTAAAAGCGCAAGTGTTAAATATCAACCTCAGTTGTTTAGGCTGTGGGTTGAAAAGTATGCTCGATTGAAAAACATCGAAAGGAAAATAGTTGATCCTAAGGAATTTGATCTTAGTCTTTTAAATGATTCGCTTAAGAATTTAGGGGTTAGGTATCTGGAGGATGGTGATATTGCTGGTATAATTTTTACACTGGATCAAGAAGATAGAATGGCATTCGTTTTCGACAATGCGCCTTCTCTGCTCCTGTTTGGTGTGTATGAAATAGCGTTATTCAATGCCTATGTGCCGTGTCATGCGAATTTACATGCTTGGGATGTTAAAACGCTAAAATTTCTGTTTAAATTGTGTGATAGAGAGGTTCTTTATCGCTCTGGCGGTATTTTTTGTGGGAATTATCCGCTAATTGTCTATAGGGGTGTTTGTGGTGAGGGTGAAGGTTATCGTCCCCGAGGGCTTTCATGGACAAATGATTTTGAAAAAGCGAAGTGGTTTGCAAAATTTCCGGAAGAACGTTTTGGCGTAAAATTGCCTAACTGTCATGTATATCAGGTTAGTATAGCAAAGGAAGATATTTACTTTTATAATGATGGCCGGCAAGAGAGTGAATTTGTTTGTGATATTAAAGCGAGGCATCGTCCTAAGTTGGTCTAGGTCGATGATTGAGCTAGCCTTGTAGCAGAAACCTCGAATATGACTTGAAGGTGTAATATTGTTTCAGAAAATTATGTTGACATATTACGCTTGTTCTGTTTGTTCTAAGGGCAAAATTTAAATCTCAAACTAGAGGAGACTTGCCTATGCCTCCGGCAACGAAATTCGACGCGATGAAACTTCGCACTATGATCACCGAAGGGAAGAATGCCCAGCAACTCATGGGCGCTTTGGGAATTGAGAAGGGGACTTTGAAAGCCCATCTCCTGAAGCTGATGCAGATGGATGAGAAGTTTTATAAGATTGAAGGGATGGATACTCGGGCTGTTTCTGGGAATGTCAAGTTTGGGACTACCGGTCTCCGTCTGTCCCCGACCCTCATGGCCAACTACGGCTTCAGCCAGGGTGACGAGTTTAAGGTCTCCTGCTTGGAAGAGGGCAAGATCGTCTTGGAAAAGAAGAACTAGAATTTACGGATAGTTCTGAGAGATAGGCCCACGTTGTCCTGGAAAATGGGTTGGCGTGGGTCTTTGAAATAAAGGTACGGGATAGAAAAAAGAATGATGATCACTTATATTATTTTTTCTGTCTTAATCATTGGCTATGTGTCGAGTATATTTTTCTTGAGATATATCACAAAAATTGTTGCAAAAGTCAGGATGTCTTTATTCGCTTCTGTTGCATGTTGGGTAGCTTATTCCGTACTATCAAGTCTATTTAGCTCTTTCCTAGAATCTTATTACGAATGTGCTAGCAATACAGGCGAGCTTATCTGTCGCATGTTGAGTTCGAAATCTGCATGGAATTTTTCTGGTTGGATTTGGCAACTTCCCATTTTTTTAGTTATCTTTATAGCTTCCTCTCGATGGTTAGCTCGCACGAAAATAAGTTTCACTTGTTGTCTGATAATTGTAGTTTGTACGATGGTTTATGCAAATATATTTGGGCTAATTTTGATTTACTTACATACTTATGAATAAAGTGCGCTGTCTCGTCGCGGGAAAGAGGCGATAGGATCGGTTCAGCAAGATGGATTTGAGTCCATATCGCTCGGTTGATCCAGCTGGACGAACAGTTTTACAAGATCGCTGGCATGGAAGAGCGGGCTGTCGGTGGTGATCCGAAGTTCGGGAAGAACGGAATCCACCTGATCGCAGCCCTGCTGAAGAGCTACGGGTTCAAGGAAGGGGAGACCTTCAAGTTTTCTGCTCCCGAAGCTGGGAAAATCGTTCTGGAAAAAATCTAGCCAGCTAGTTTTTCAAGAATATTGTGCAGATAGGCCCGCGTCGTCCTGTGAAGAAGAGGTGACGTGGGTCTTTATTTATTGGACGTGGGATGATATCGTGCTGATTATACTAATAAAATAGAGTTAAAATAACGAGCAGGATTAGACTTGAGGAGAAAGATATGCTCGGTTTTGATAATACACAAATTGATCCGCCAAAAAATTGGCAAGATTTTGAAGTGCTATGCAGGGACGTCTGGGCTAAAGTTTGGAAAGATGAAAATACTCAAATGAATGGAAGGAGCGGTCAAAATCAACAGGGTGTTGACATCTACGGTAGGATTAATGGCGACGGGGATTGGTGCGGTGTTCAATGCAAGGGGAAAGATTCACGATACGGTTCGGAATTGACGAAAGAAGAACTCCAAACCGAGGTGAATAAAGCAAAGAGTTTCTCTCCAAAACTTAAGCAATATACTATAGCTACGACTGCAAAATCTGATGCTAATATACAAAAAATAGCACGTGAACTATCTGATCAGCATGCAGCATTGGGATTGTTTTCTGTACATGTGGAAAGCTGGGATGAAATATGTCATCGCATGCAAAAATACTCAGACTTAATCGAAGTACATTATCCTGGACGAGGGCTTACTTTTGAAGGTATTCGTGAAAATTCTGAAAAATCTCTTGAGGTTTTGCATAGAATAGATGGAAAACTCGATCAAATTAATTATTCTATGATTCAGAGGCGAGGACAGGACAGTCCGATGATATCCTGTTCTGCAATAGTCAAGGAAGAAGATTATGATTTGAAGAGCATTGTTGTTGAAAGGGAGATCGATTCCTATAAGGAATTAATAGATGTTAGTCCACGTTCAGCATTAGTTTCATATCAAAGACTTAAGGGTAAATATTGGAACTCAATATCGGACAACATGCGTTTTCGCATTATTACCAACATAGGAGCTTCGCATCTAGAGCTTGGAGAATACAGTGAAGCGGCAGAGTGTTTTATTAAAGCGAACAGTTTTTCAACAAGAGACAACACGAAGGCAATTAGAAATCATGCTTACGGGTTTTTGTTAAGAGGGAATTTTATTGCCGCTAAAGATATTATATCCGAAGCTATTGGTATGGATTCGAATGACCCGGAAAACTATGTTATTTATATTGCGTCTTTAGCTGGTATTGGTGGAGATATTAAATTTGAAGATTTAGTACCAGAAAAACATTTAGACCATACTGAAGTTATTTTTGCAATTGGAAATGCTTATCATGAATGTGGAAACAGGGAAAAATCTTTTTTGTATATTGAAAGAGCTTATAACATTGACAGTGATTCTGTCCGTTTTTGTGCTGCGTATGGGACACTGCTATTGGAAAATGCAGTGGCTGGATGTAGTTTGACTTTAGATTGTTATATGCATGAGGATAATATTGCAAAAGTAAAAGAAGCAAAAACGATGTTTGATTTTGTGTGGAGTAGAATACAGAAAACTGATTCGAAAAATCGATACACATGGGTAGCTCTTAATCTCTGTATCTCTAATTATATATTAAAATGCAATGATGAATTAGAGCTATTAATTAAACAATTAGAGGTAGGTGGGTGTACAGAGATAACTTTTTTTAGAATTGCAGCTCTTTATGAACTTCGAATGGGGCATTTAGATAAATCACTTTTGTATCTAAATAATATTCAAGAGGGACAATCTGTCGATATTGATATCTTTCGAGTTCAAATTTATATCGAAATGGGAGAATTCACGGTAGCTTTCGAAAAGCTTAGGCAAATTAAAGTTCAAGATGAAAGTATTTATAGTTCAGATGTAAGAAATTTACGTGTGAATTTGATAAGAGAGATTAGCGGTGTTTCTTCCGCTTTAGATGAGGCAAGGAAAAATGTTGATCAATTTCCAGAAGACACCTTAAGCATTGCTAATTTAGCCTCACTCTATGCTGCGTCGAATGAAATGGATTTGGCTAAAAGTACAGCCTCAATTGCGAGTGAAAAAGCAGCGAAATTTTTTGATGCGCATGGAGCGGTTAGTGTTGCTGATATTTTGTATGACCTCGATCTTTATGATCAAGCTCAAGTTGTTTATAAGCGTTTGCTAAAAAATTATCATGATTCGCACATATTGAGACGCTACATACTCTGTTTATATCAAAATGATGCCAGATATGAACTTCTTGATCTGTTTGATAAAATTGATGATGGGTCCATGCACGTTGATTTTTATCTATTCCATATGGCTGCTGTACAAGTAAAAATTGGTGATTACAATAAAGCTTTGAATTATTTGTCAGAGTATTTAGCTATACACCCAGACGATCTATCGGTGAGATTAAATTGGATTTACATGAAAAGGTTGATTGGGCAACATAAAGATATTGTAAATTTTTTGGATGAAGACAAGAAATTCTTTTCAAAGAAAATTAATGACAGCATTAAGTATGCAATTGTTCTTGCTCAGTATGGCCATACAGAAAGGGGGCGGAAATTATTATATGGATTGTTGCGTTTGAATCAGAGTGATTTTGATGCAAATATTGGATACATACAGTTTATGTTTATGTTCAAGAATGATCGGCCACTTAAGCATGATAAAATTTTGGAAAACTCAGCTGTAACCATCGAATATGACAATGGTAATACGTGCGTATTTATAATTGAAGCTGATAATTTAGATAAAATCTATCCTGAAGAACTAGCAGTTGGTAACGCAATAGCAAAAAGTCTTTTGGGAAAGAAGGTCGGAGACACTGTTGAATATTCGTTAAATGAATACAATAAAAGAAAATGTAAGATTGCTTGCATTGAAGATAAGTATTCGTATGTTTGTCGTAAGGTTATGCAAACAGTCGAAGAATCATTTCCAAACAATAAATTGTTTGGCACAATCGAGTTGACAAAAGAAGGAGAAAATTACGACTTTTCTCCTTTGTTTAATATGATCAAAAAGCAGCACGATAAAACACGATCTATAACAGATATTTATATCGACGAATTGGTGCCGGTGTCATTTGTCGCATATGCACTTAGAGCTAATCCATTTGAAGTGTGGAATACTTTTAGCTCTGACGATAGTATTGGTATTAAGTGCTTTGGTGGATCGTATGAGGAAATAACTAAATCAAGAAATAATTTGCAAAATGACTTTGTTGGATTTATGATTGATCCCCTTTCTTTGTTTTTTATTCACTCCTTGAAAGTTCATGATTTAATCGTAAAAAATTTTGGGAAATTAGGTATTACGCAATCTACACTTGATTTTTATAGGGCATATATTGAAAAATATAAATCTGATGAAAGCACTGGGTCCCTACGTAAACACGGTGATAGATTTGTGTATTTAGACTATACAAAAGATGACCTGTTACAATATGCTAATACGTATGAAGTAATCCTAGATTGGACGGTGGAAAACTGTGTTCTTATCCCTGCTGTTACATCTAAAAAACCTGTAGAAAAATTACTTGATTTAAAAGAAACAATAGGTGACTCTTTTTATGATACGCTATTGGCTGCAAGTGGAAGCGGGCGTGTATTGTTAAGCGAAGATTTGGCATATCGATGCCTTGCAAAGCAAGGGCTAAATATAGACAGCGTTTGGCTTCAAGTTGTTCTTTTGCAAATGTTTTTTCAAAAAAGTATTAGTTTTAGTACTTATGCTAAACTTATCGAAGATATTACTCTTAAAAATATAAAACACGTTGTTTTTGATAGCGCGACGCTCTTACAGATAGTAATAAATAATCAATGGCAATTAAATGATAATATTCTGAAAGCTTTCTCTTCTTTTGGTGGCAAAGATATTAACATATTATACTCTTTGATAATTTCTTTAAAATTTACAACAACTATCTTAAGATACGGTGAGCCAATTTATGATACACGAAAATTTGTTTACTTGGTGCTTAATACGCTCATAAAAAATAATAACGAAAACACCGGTGAGATAATAGGTGCATTCTTTGATTTAGTAAATTTTTTTCCTGTAAAGTTCGGACTTATTTATAAGCAATTATTGACAGAATGGTGTGTTGGGCATTTTATGCAACCGGTGGTTGACTAATCCGCGTCATTGACACAAACAGTGTCTTCTACATAAGATTTTTATGTTTTTAACGTTCTCTTCGTAGATATAATTCTAGGATTTTCAACTTAACATACTTAAATAATTGACTATTCATATTCTCACATCCTCCCCAACGTCCGATTTTCTCCTACCCATGGCAAAAACCCCTTGACCTCCCCGTACCAAATCCGTACTTACCCCGAGCCAACGACGCGCCAACGAAGCCAACGGTTTTGGCCCCCAACTTTTTCTTGGGAACGAAAGATTTGGGGTTGACTTCGGGACGAGTTTGAGGCATTTAGCCTGTTCCCTGATTCTGCTTATAGGACCGTAGCTCAGGGGGAGAGCGCTTGCTTGACACACCACAAGCGGGTTATAACCCCTTCAAATATTTAAAGAAGCCCCTGTGAAAAAGTGATCTCGTTGGCGAGTAGCCAACGGGATTTTTTGTTTTTATTAGGTCTACTTTCGACCTCGTTGGCGCATCTGTGGTTGGACTGTGGCGGTCCAGCCAACTCGGTTTAACCTATCCCTCTGTTTCTCCTGATCCGTCCTGATTTTCCTGGTCCATCCCATGTCCAGCTTGTCAAAAACGCGGTTTCCTTCGTTTTTGGGGTTGGCTATTGGGGGTAATGGCAGAGTGCTGCCGGTCAGCATATTGTTACAATTCGCAAAGATTTTTCTGATGGTGAATATTCGAGACCGATTGTGAATCGGGTTGGGAATCCTGATGTTTTTCTTTCAACTTCTATTGTAATGTCGAATTTACTTGTATTGTATTGTATTGCTCTAGATAGATCATATCGTATATGTAGTTTGATGAGATTTGGCGCTTTATTATGGTTTGTAACTCTTCTTTACTTATGTTTTCGATTTCCGCTTTTTTTAGCTTTCCTTTTTTGTTTGTCGCTATGTAGGTGTATTTACTATCGTCTAGCCTTATGTGAAAATCATCTAGGTCTAAAATGGTTTCTGAAATGGCATTTAGTGATATTCTAACGTCGTCCTCGTCAAAATCAAAAACCTCGCGTTCTATCTTAAAAGATAAAAAAATACCAAAATACAAGGAGCTTATACTCCTAATGGTATGCCCAAACTTCTCGAATGGATAGCCAATCAAGTTTATGTCTCCTGTGTTGTCTCGATCGTCTTCGTGGGGTAATATTATTGTTTTTTTATGTTTTAAAAATGCATTTGTCAGTGTAGTTGATAAATACGTTTTAGAAAATGAGCTAAAAGTAGCTGGAATGTAGCCGATGTATGGGTGATAAGTTTTTAGCTCTGAGTCGAAGTTGTTGAGCATTGTTTCGGTTAAATTGTTTATGTATACACAATATATTAGATTCGAGTGACGAAAAATGAAGTCTTGAGCAAGGACAGTGCTAGTTTTGATTAGTCCAAATATTTTTTGTTGGTTGTTTCCTAACAAGTCTCCGTGAAGAATACTGTGCGATGATTCCTTGTTGAATATCGGCAATATTTTTTCTGCTACCTCGTACCCATACCAAGATGATTGAATCTGAGTCGTGTCAAACAAAAAAGCCGCTTCATAACGGTCTGTTCTTGGTGTTAGTGATGACTTTAGCTTTTCATACTGGATATTTTTCTTTCTAAGAATGTCAATTAAGCTGTTGTGTAGTGCGATTATTTCGCGTCTCATAATTTTTTCAGTCAATCCATAATAGCTTTTCACTGATGATAAAAATATATGATCACGAGCATTAAGTGTATAGATTTGATGCATCATTTTCTCTTTGTTGGAGATTGTGATAAGATATTCTTTGTAAGAGTTGAAGTCAAGTAGATTTTTATGAACTCTTTACTAATGAATTCACAGTGATCTTGCTCCTAGATAACTGACATGGACGCGAAAAGCACAGGACTCTGTGACTTTTGACCTTCGGCAAAACGTAGAAAAGGTACTTTTACGGTTTTTGCAGCTTCCTGCATTTTTTATCATTCTGTTCTCATTGGCTTTTTGTCGATAACGGCAGTGCAAACTATCTTCTCGAAGTATCTCTATAGGAGTACCATCTGTTTTAATCGGCCAGTTACGTCACTGTCTCCGATCCAGGGCGCTAACAGCAAACACGCACGCACCAGTTAAAATAAGGTGAACCACCGGGTAGGGCGGTCCATCGTTAAATTAATCATGGATACCTGATTGTTATTTGTCAAATTTGGCATGTTCAATATGCAATCATAAGAAATTGTTTGCAACTATGGGCCAATAAACTGAATAGTTCCAATTGTATTGTTCCCCCTTGGGATATTGTCAATTAGTCGTCTATATCCGTCGTCGTATGTTGCTGGGGGGAAAATGAAATGAGTTGATGATAATATTCCATTACCAAGCCATTCTAGCGCTCTTTTAGTCTTAATTTTAATCGTGCCTGCTATGTATTTTGAATAGTTTGCATGGTCGACGCAACCATGCGATTTTCTCTTGACTAAAAGACCATGCTGAGAGTGTGGACGAATATATATAGATGGTGCAGAAATTCGTAAGTCTATGATGTTAAAATGTTCGAAAGTTTCTGTGAGCCCAGGTTGTTTGTCGACATTATTTTCTATTCCGAATTGCATTAGTATAATATAAGAATATTTGTTCGTGTTTTTTTTATAATAAATATATTCATCTGTTTTTCCTGCTAATTCCGCCTGATGAACAGCAAACCATAATGCGATCCATATATTATCAACTAAGTCGAGCCATTGTGTTTTGTGCCCGTATTGTTGGAGGATTGCTTCGTGCGTGTATTCTGGTGTGTTGTTTAAGAATCCTTTTCTGACATCATCTTGTTTGAGAAATTTTCGAAGAGAGTTAATGCGACTTGTAAGTGTATGTTGTGTTAGTTTCCATGTGCCTTTTTTTATGCTTTTTGGTTTGCGAAAAAGAGATGGGTTCATCATGTCGTATAAAACATTTTGCCCCCTAAACAACACCCTTCCTTTGTCATTGTTATTGAATTTTAAGTAGCCTGCGACCTGTGATAGCGCATGAGGTGTGGCAACATAATATACCTTTTCTTTACCATCCCAGAGACTTTCCCCGTCATTGACACCAATTTTGTCTAACCCGTTCATTTTATAGCCTCGCCCAAGTTTCAATTGGATGTAAAGACTTTGCACAAGTGGAAAGCAACTTTGCGAAAAAAGTGCAGTGGTACCATTTTGTTCGAAGTCTAAAAAAGAACGATTTGGACGTATTTTAGCCATCTAATGTTTTCTTAGTTCGCAAAGAATAGGTTCTCAATATCAGTATTGAGGTAAATGTATGATTGAGGTGGACAAAATCTTGGATGTATTTTTCTGATAAAATCAAGTGAGAATGAGGCGTGAAGTTGAACGAATTTTTTAAAGTGAATTGCAATCCCGTATTTTTTCCCAGTAAAGTATGTAAAAAATTCTATTTCTGACAGTGAGGACTTTTGTCCATCAGTTTTCCACAAGCTATCTATGGGAAGCCTCGATATTTTTTCTATGCAAAAGTATCCGATAATTTCTTTTCTTGGTGCTGGCACATAGACATATACACGTGAGCCTTCTCTCCCAGAGGGGAAATACTTTCGTAGTTCAACACGTTTTGTGCCAAGCTTAATTTTTTGAGCATAAGGCTCTTTTATTGAGATAAGAATATTTCTAGTGTCCATGCATTGTTCCAGTCTCGTAGAGATCACGAAAGGATGTGCAACTTATCTTGAATGGCGAAACTGGGTTAAAAGATCGATCTTCATTATTTTTTATTATAGTTTTAATGTCGCGTAGGTGTATTGGCTTGTAAAAAATTTCTGTCTTAGAGAACAAAATAGCCATCATATTTTTATTTAGATCACGTTTTGTTGTTTTGACCATGTCTTTCCAGGAATAAACACCGAGTCGCTCATATTTTTTGAATAATTTTTTTACAGGTCCAGTCTCGACATTATTGATGAATGACACCCCAATTGCACACTTGCTTAACCCATAATTATTCTCTCCGCTAGCATACCAAACAATTCTACCTGGGGACTCTATATTAATTCCTTCTTTTGATCTATAATAAACTCTTCGTGTTTGCAGTATGATATCTGGTGCTCCAAACAATGATAATTGATGCCCACGTGTCGTGAGAAGTTTTCGAGTCCAGATCGGTTTGATCGGAATAATGTATATAGGTATTTTTAGGTCATCTAGTTTTGCGGGCCATAGCATGTTCTCTAGTTCAAGATAGTTTATATTGTCCTTGTTAATTTTTTCATTTTGTCCCTGACCAATTTTTCCCAGTCCTTCAGCAGTTGTTAAAAATCCGCTCCCTATTGGTCTGATATAATTATGGTCAATACTTTGGAAGCCAGTTTCAATAAGAGCTTGCTCAACAAGCCTTCCACTTGACTTGTCTGTGAAAATTATTTTTTCAATATTTGCTTTTGTTGAATTTAACAGTATATTTTCTACGATATGGGTGCTAAGTGTTTTCATGTGTTCAATTGATTTTTTAAGACGTAGCATCCTTACTGTTAAGTTTGTGTCAGTCTTTAGCTGCGCACATATTCCAATTTCTGTGTTTTTTACAAGTATTCGAAGAAATGATTGTTTTTTTACGTCAGAGGACGTTATGCTGAGACTAGCTTCAAAGTCGCCTTTTTTTTCGTCTGGGCCTTTGTATGTTTGAAATAGTTCTGAGATCTTTATCGTTCTAAGCGGTTTGAAATTAATTTCTGAGCAGTTTAAATATCCCGGAAAATATAAATCTCTTCCGCTTTCATTGCAATACGTTATGATAAATTCGGTCGGCGTATATATGCTTAGCCCAAATTCTTTCTGAATAATTTTGGAATGACTAATCAGCCCCGTGTCTTTTGTGATAAAATAATCAGCGTTGTTATAGACAGCGGAAGCAATTTGTTTTGCGTCGTCAATTTTTGTTTGCCCAATAATATTGAGGATTGATATTGTCGTCTGATCATTGTGGCATGTATCGATGTATTGTAATGAGTTTAATAGTCTCCGTGTAATATCTCTAGTTTCTTTATTGTTGTTTCGATTTGCTTCAGTGTAAGAATGTGTAGAGATTCTAAAGTCTATTTCGTCGGCATATGTAAAAGACAAAATTGCATTGCATTCATTCTCAGTTTCCGAAGTAACTTCAATTATAATATTTAAGTCTAATACTGCTAGCGGCTTTGTCTTTTCTGGGGGTAACGACAGAAGCGACGGGCGATGTCTGTATTCCCATATTGTTAGGGTAGTATCATTTAGGCCTCGCCCTGGCTTTTCGCCTTTTGCAATAAAACCATTTAATTCCCAAAATCTATCAATTTTATAGTCTCTTCGGCATTTTGCCATAATGCAATTTGTATTTGCAGTTTTTGTTTTTAACCTAGAAATAAGTGAATTCCCTATTCCTGTATGTCGATGATTTGGATCAACGCAAACATGGGCTAGCCGACATATATGGTTTTGTTTTTGCGCAAACAATGTATACCCAAGAACTTTTCTCTCGTTTGACACTGCTGCTATAATTGAATTGCGATTTGCATAATCGAAAAAAGCTTGTTCAGGAAGGAATCCAAGAGTATGTTTTTGACTGTCGCCAAGTAGTATAATGTCGTCAATAAGATCATAGTCGTCTTCTATGTCAATAATTGTGTATTTCATGTTTATTTCTTTACTATTTACTTTAGAATTGAACATAGGCTTTTGCTTAGATTTAGAATTTAATACAAATAAGTAACGCAAATATTTTTTTCATGATCAGGGTTATGTATTCTGGCGCGGCTTATCTTTCTAAAAAATTATACTTTGATGCAGGATCGATAGGCTGGCGGATAGTTTTTAGCATATATTTGCCGGGGTTGCAATCATTCTTGCGCAAGTTTCTTTGCCCAGGGAAAAAGGTGGACCTCCGTCTCCAGAGGGCCACCTATCCCATCTACAACGCAGTTGTCTCCTTCAACTTCTGCCACTCAGCAGTTCCAGCGTCGCTTCTGAATCCGCTACCAACCCTCGGCTCCACCCTCAGTTTCTTCTTGAAATTATTTCGAAGCATTTCAGTGCCATCGAGGAGGAGTGTGAGAATGCGATGAATCGTAACGCGCTTCTGGTGGAATGGTTCCGTCATTGCTTGGCAGGAGCCGTGCTGGGCAAATACGAAGGGGAACTCGTTTTTGATCTTATCGGGCTTCTCGGAGATGATGCAAGGTTCCTGGGTCTGGGCAAAACTATCGAATTATCATGTCATCTCAAGTACTTCCACCAGCGCAGGTTCCTGCGTTTTTGATTTTGGTTGTCCCCAGCCGCCGATTTGCTAGAATCAAAACCAGCTACAGACCAGCTTTTCGGCTGCCCCTGGCCCATGGGGCTTGTCCTTCGCTACCTGTTAAAAACAAGGTGGACCTCCGGGCTATGGAAGTCCACCTCCCAAACATCACGTTTTAGCTTTGTGAATTCTAAAGACCACGTTTGTACCAATAGTTCTCGTATTCCTTCGACTCAAGTTGTTTCACTTTCAGTTCTTGCTGGAATTTCGAATAAGATTCTAGCATCTTTTCAATTGGTAGTATGTATTCTTCGTAGAAGTCGCGTTTGATTGTACAAGAACTACCGCCAGGGCATTTAAAGACCAAGTAATTGCTGTCTTTCATAATTGCTTCCTACCGTTTGTCGAGTGTTGAGGTGTGCTGCAATTTATTCATACCATCGTTAGAATTGTCTTCAGAGTCGTCAAGCCCAAGTTCTTTCCAGAAGTTGTCTTGCTCGTTTTTGTAATCATCTTTAAAATGCTCGATAGTGTCTAAGAATGAAGAATAAGTGTAGTCGTCCTTGTGTGGTGTCCAATATTTGTCGTTGCATTCCTTGCAAAGATGCCAATGGTCACCGTTTTTTCTGGAACAGGGCTTGCCGCAGATAACACATTTAACTGGGTACATGTTTCTTCTCCTTATGGTTCTTTGACAATCAAGTGAAGAAGGCGGGTATTCGTCAGAAGACTTGCCTTCTTCAAAAGTGTTGCGTTGAATGTTGATTGCTCGACTTTGCGAATGATCATTCGCTCAGGCTGCTTTTGTGATCGTTGAGATGTCGAATGTGCTGAGATTCAATGAAGTCAACGATATCGCTTAGCTCGCTGTAAGGTCTGGCCCTTGCCACCACTGGACAATATTTTCCAGGATATCCTCCGTTCATTGTTTTCCACATGCCGCTCTTTCGGCGTAACTTGTTATTGTAGGCACTGTATATGTCGTCCATGGTCATTCCTAATCTTATTGTAGCGGGTATATTTGAACTGATTCACAAAAAGATTGGTGGGATACCTCTGTCAAGATATCCCACCGATCAAACGCTAACTTGCCATTAGCTCTGGCAATAACCGAACTGCTCTTTCCTTCTCGCCCTCCATATAGTGGTAATAAGTATCGGCTGTGAGCTTGACCGTTGAATGGCCCATCATCTTCGACACAGCCGCAAGGTCAGCACCTTTCCTGAGTAGGGTTGTTGCGAACAAATGACGCAGATCGTACATCCGAGTTGGGTAACTGATTCCAGCACGGGTGCAGGCATTTCTAAAGGATTTGACAACCCGAGAGACAGGCTTCCCATTGTACTCGATAATGAACCCAGACTGTGAAGTCGCACGGACTTGCTCCATGCGCTTCAGGAAAATCGGATTAATGGGAACAATCCGATAGGTCTTGGTTTTGGTCGCATAGATGCGAACAGTTCCTGCACCGAAGTCGACATGCTCCCATTTCAGCGCCAGGAGTTCGGATTCCCCAGGACGTGCACCAATGTTGAAGCAGACTTCCATGGCCCATTTGAGATGTGGTTCAGCACAGGCCATGATCTTCTTGGCGTCATCCAGGGTCAGCTTCATTTCCCTGGGTTGCGTTTTTGCTTTCTTCCAGTTCTTCAAAGGGTTGACCTTGGTGAAGTCGTTAGCAATCCCAAAGTGGAAGATGAAGTTCAAGTAATCGCAGTACTTATTGATCGTTACCTGGGAGCGTTCCTTCTTGGTGGTGTCGCTTATCCCCTGGAAATGTAGGATAAACGGAACCATGTCCCCCTGGTAGGTCATCGAGTTCACCGGTTTGTCTCCAAGGACTGGGATGAACTTGTTTGCCAGTAGGCGCTCAATGTTGCGGATATGGTTATCCGTGCGCCCTGATGCTCGCATGTGATCCAGGTATCTGGCTCCAAGATCGGATAACGCCATCCCTGAAGGTTGCTGGCCCAGGACCTGGCTACTTAGCTCATTCGTCAGGCTGACAGTTTTCACCACCTGGACTGGCGCTGTCACTAATGCCGGATCAGGAATCGGTTGCCCATGCTCGATGGCTTCCCGGACAGCTTTGTCGAAAACTTCAGCTTTGGCCTGTGCGAGTTCGCCGCGTCCAAAGGATTTGTCGTGTCGCTTGCCATTGACATGATAATAGACCATCCACCGTTCGCTTCGCTGGTAAACGCCCATAAGCACCTCCAAGTGCAAAATTATGTTAGGATCAATGAGAAGACAGGAATCGATAGCGGAACTTGTGTAGCAAGGGTAACTAAAGAAAGGAGCTTTGCGCTCCTTTGTAAAAGTGTTAAATGGATTTCATCAAAATTTTTTCGACTTCTTCCTCCTGCACACCGAGGTATCTCCTTGTTATTGAAGGAGTGCTATGGTTCAACCGCTTCGCAAGTAGTTCCCACGATGAACCCATTTGCCTTTGTTGGTAGCACCATGTCTTGCGTAAAGTGTGCGCACCCGCATTGATCTTGAGATTGATCTCGTCGCACCACCTTTGAACCATCATAGTTACGGCATATGTGGTTAATGGATAGTTCATGCCTTTCCTGCTTTTGAAAAGGTAGTGGTCATCTTGGCGTTTAGCGCATCGCAAATACTCATCCAGAGCTATTTTGATTTCCTTGTTCATAATGAAGACGTTTTCTTTGCCAGTCTTCTTTTCTTTGATACTAACCCTGTCGCCAATGCTACAGGTTCTAACGTCAGAGACTTTCAATCCCAAAATGTCCTGTACCCTCAATCCAGAATTAATGCCTAGCACGAATAGTAGCCTGTCCCTCGGACGATCCACCAAGAGTTTCTTGATGCTCTTGATGTCTTTCATGTTGATGATCGGCTCCACTTTCATGGTCAACTCCTTTGAATGAGAGTTTCTAGTTCCAGGCGGGTGAAATCGTACATTCAAAAGCTAGGGTGGCTGGACAGCCTTTTAGGGGCTGGCTGTAACTCGTTGAAGTTCAACAGCTTCCTATGGAAAAGCACTCCAATGTACGATTCTACCTATTACCGTTCTTTCCGATAGTTATTCCATATCTGTATGAATTGATTCAATTGCCTGGATCAGGAGTCCGTAATTTTCAAGCTGCGAATGAAGTAATTTCTGTCGCAGGAGATAGAAAGCTTTTTCTTGTAACAATAAAATGCCACCTCCTAAGGGCGTGGCATTGGTTACACGTTGCAGCTAGATCACCGTAAGAATGATCCGGCCATCTTCGGCAATAATGGCGAACTCATCGCCTTCCTTGACCTCCAGGTCGCCCAGGTCCACCTTGTGGATGTTGAAGCAGACGACACCCTTCTTGTTGACGTAGGGACGACTGGAGCTTTTCAGATAAAGCCCCTTGACGTCGTAGAACTTCCTGTCGTCGCTGGTGAGTTTGAGAATGAAATGCTTAAGCGTGGGCTTGTGCGAAATATTCATTCTTTCCATGATCGCCTTCGCGTCCATGCCAGAAGTAATGCACTCCCGGAGAACAGAAGCATTGTACTTCGATTCGGGACGCTTTTTCTTGTCAGCGATATCCGCAGAAGACAATTCTGTAGACTGATCTTTCTTGGATGACATGGTGACTCCTTGGTTTTTAAGTTCAGGATACCATTACAATATCTATCTCATCGAATGATAAGAACATAATGCGATATTTAGTGCTGACCCTGAAGATGAAACCTTCAACAAGCTCATGGCGAAATCGTTCTTTGGCCCTAGGGGCGTGTTCCTGGGGTTTTCAGGTCCAAGGCAGGGGCAACTATAGGAAGGCCCCCGAAAACGCAGGAGAGGGGAGATTTGAGGGGGTGGTCCCAAGGGTAGGGCAGGCCAGTAAATCCCCCAGGACTTCGGGACTGCTGGCAAGCACAGGACAGAGTCTCAATTTCCAGGAGACTCGCTTTCAACAAATAAAATCTACAAGAAGACGGGGAAGACAATTCTCCCCCGGTGTTTACAGGTTCAAATTGATCTCTTTACGACAACGATTAGTGCTTGCTTAAGTATCTCCCGAGCCATTTTCGAGCCTATGAGAAATATGATGACTCTCAAGACCATAGTTCATCCTCCTCTGCTGATTGAGTTTCAGCTTTGCATCTCATAAAGAACAAAGCCCCCAGCTCCGAAAAGCCAAGGGCCTTGCTCAGACACCGTACAGTGATGATCAATATCTATCTGTAACTTTTAAAATAACATTGACTTGGACATGATGAATGTTTCAAGAGTAAACAGATATACGAACAGAAACTATAAAATTATTTTGTGTTGAAAATATTACAAATTGCAGCCCAGTGACATTTGCAAACATTGGCTGACGACTGGATAAGGGTTAGTGGATGTTGATGTTCAGTGGTATTTTAGCCATTGACATTAAAACCCCTATTAACTCGCATGGCTCATTTTGATTTCAAAGGTTGCAGGACTCCCGAAGTCAAATCACAGGACCAATGACAGAACTAAACTAATCATCAAAAGCATACTGTTCAGAAAAATAATAACTGGTGCAATTAGATGCGCTGGTGTAAATGTCGTCGATGACTCTGTTGCTGGCAGAACAAATAAAACTATCTGACCCATTCTCGAGGTCTTCTAGTGGCTCACAGAAATTACACTGAGTGCATCGGATATTTCCTGACCCAGCATGACAAGCCTCTGTTTCAGGAGGACTGGGTTTAACCTCTTCGGTGACAGTTTCAGAAGATGAAGACCAAGTGGTTGATGAACTAACAGGATCATTTGCTTGGACCGTTTCTGGATCAATCTTTATTGACCCATTACTTGTTTCAGAATTGACTAGATCAGAATCACCAATTTGACCTGTAATATCGAATGGACAGAACACTGCTGGATCAAGATTAAAAGTTTTTAGGAAGTCAAGAAAGACCATGTCGCTAGCTCCTTCGTATTTTACTTGATAAACACTACATCCACGCTGATCCAGGAACAGCCTGGACCTTCGACTGACTAAATTACTAAATTTTTTTTGACCCACCACCTCCCCTTTTATATATTATCTATGATTCATTATTATAATAATATATATAATAATATTTTAGTAAATTTAGTAAGAATAATAAGAGTTACAGGTTCATGTTTATCTTTAACTAGCAAAGGACAAGGAGACAGGGAAGAAAAAATTTAGTCAGCAATAGAAATAAGTACCTAGTTCTCCATTGCACTTACTAAATTCTGTTTACTGATACAGTAGAGGTTCAGTTTCATTGTGTTTGTCCCATTCGAAGACCCTGGAATAGCTACTTGTCGTTGATATCCTTTTGAAGACCCATCAGTCACAAGCCAGCCTTTGTCTCTCCAGAGTCTGACTATTTCACTTGGTTTAAGATGATTCTTTCGGAGTAGATCATCTAGGCAGGGTTTGGTTAATCCAATGAAAGTCCAGTTGTCATTGCCTTGGTTGTCCCAGTAAGCGCCGAAGCTATCTCCTGACCAAAGTATATTTTTACGAACATGATCTGGAGAATATATTTTGCCTGGATTGATCTTGATCCAGTCGTCAACGCATTGAATGGCCTTGAGTCCAATGTCAGCTGAAGATGCTTCATATTTGGCACGTTCCCAAACATGTCTAAATAATTCAACGACAGGTTTGTCCCTTCTGAGTCCTGGAATTGCAGCATGGACAATAGGAATAGCGATTGCCACTGCGGCAAAGTATTCTGTAAGCCTCATTTCAATTGGAGACATGTTTTGAAATTGAGTCAACATCTGTCTTGTTTCTTTGTAAGCACTTTTCCATAATGGCCATTGGTCTCGATGATTCAGGATGAATTGAACTAGGCAAGGTCCAGCATGGCCATAATGATCAGTGATGGTGTTTTTTATCTTGTTAACAACTTCATTGCTTTCTGAGTCCGTTTTCAGGAATGGTTTTCCACAAAGATCAATAATCCTGCCCCGTGAGCCGCCATCATTGCTCAAGTCCAAGCTAGGGGTTTCTCCAGTAGAGAAGAGGATGGTTCTGAACGGTTGCACCCGCTCAGAGCCATGGATTGTCGCCCGCCCTTTGTCCAGACCTGATGCGATCATGTAAATGGTGTCGGTGACGAGGTCACTTCCATATCTGTTCTTGTTGTTGTACTTTCCAGCCAATTTAGTTTCGTCTAAGAAAAGTGGCAGACCATTGAGCAGGCCAGCAATTCGTCCAATACGATTGTCGGTTCCATTCCAGGTGTTGACGAATGATCCTGAAGCAAACGATGGATTTCCCCAGGCAGAAGCTGCAAACATCAGGGTAGACGTTTTACCAGAAGAACTTGGAGCACACTGTTCCAGAGTAAAATTATCAACTCCCAGGATTGGAAGAAGTGGGGCCGCTAGTGAAGTGTACATGGAAAATGCAACGTCAGGATAATTGAGAAGTTCGTTTGCAAGTGAAATCCACGTAAGAAAATCACCGTTTCGTTTAAATCCATCTGCAAATTGTGTATCACCTTGATCAGCTCCTTTAAAACGCACGGCGGAGGGTTGACCGGAAGATTGCTGCACAGAAGGACCAGTTAAGTGCGAATGCCCCCATAGAAAACCCGACATGTCATCAGTCCAGCCCAAGCGACTTTCGACAAATGTTTTGGGTATATTTCTGGTATTTACCTGTTCGTATTCCTGAAGATATTCAATGAGATAATTCGCATTCAAGCTTGTGACTGGAATATTGTAGTTAGATAAGGCTATGATATTTGAATTTCTTGCGATCATACAGCGTTCAACTTGCAAGTCGTGCCATCTCCCGTCAACTTTCCATGTGAGAGTGACATAATGCAGCCCGGTACTTCTGTTTTTGGACAGTTCGGAAATGAAAAGAGGGTATTGCGATATGATCTGGCCCCCGTTCTGCCCCACGGATTTGCTTTGTTTGGTAATGCTCAAGTCATTTGGTAATAAGTAACGCCATGGAAGGACTGCATACATTGATACAGGAGCATCGGCGATACGCTGTCTAATAAAAATGGGAGTCTGCTGCTCCGTTGTCGGTGCTGGGGCATTTTCAGGCGGTGATTGTTTGATGAAGTTTTTCAGCATTTCAGTCTCTTTTGGTTTTTTGGGGCCACCAAGTTAGTCTTGATGGCCAGTCAAGAATAGTGTTTGGGTGAATAAGCTATGAGCTAATTACTGCTGTGCTTGTTGTATCTAGTGGCTTGATTTGTAAGCCAGAATGGTTTTGAAATTTCGTGTAGCTTCGAAGATTCTCATTTCCAATAAGTTCCCGATATCTGTAGACGGTGGCTTTAGAGAGTCCAGTTGCGTTTACGATTGCCATGGCTGTCACAGGCATGTTGTTTTCTTTTAAGTACAATACTGCGTCTTCAATTCGAAATTTTGTCCATTGACGTTTAAAGTTTGCGTTTTGTTGAACTCCTGACAGTTGGTTGAATTTGTCTTTGTTCATGCTTAGCTCCTTCGTTTCTTTTGTTGGATTGTTTAGCGTTGGCTCCAATGATTTGGATGGTGAAATGTGTCTAATACTTATTTTGAAAATTGTTTATGGACATCATATATCTGTATTTCTTTGATTCTCATGGAATGTCTCGTGAGAAAGAATGTCTTGGAGATAGTGAAGTTGCTCGTGGAGATGGAAAGCGGGTGAAGACGAAGTGATGGCGATGGTTGCTAGCGTTTGTTTCCTTAGATACTGATATGAGAATTTTATGAGTGATGTCGTCTATGATTTTATACGCCTCGTTTGTTATTTATTTGCTGCTGGACGCCTCAGTTCTGATTGTGGAAGTTCTTTGTTTTTTTGTTTCGCAGGTGTATAAAATGAGTCTAGGTGAAATGAAAATTTGCACAGGAAGTCTTTGAAATCTCAAACGCAGACTTCTGCGCTTAAAATTCCAGTTCCTTTGAGGTCATTGTTTTAAGGGCTATGGCTACGCATTACTTAGACTCGATGGCGTTGAAAAAAAGGGACCGGCATTAACCGGTCCCTTGTCTTGGCTATTCGAATGTTAGTTATGGGAAAATAATGCCCATAGTCTTGTGGTGAGTGTTGATCATTTCCTCAAGCTCAAGGAAATAAAGGCAGTTTACCAGTGTTCTGTAAGTTTGGCGCTTGTTGCCCATGAGGTCACTCCACGTGATTCCGTAGTTGCTTAAAATATGTTGTTTGAAATTGTCCAGGTGGGTATATTCCCTGTAGTCGATCCCGAGTTTTTTAGCCTTTGTTGTGTTTAAGTTTGAGAGGTAGATGGTATCCGTTTTGTCAAGATTGCCGTTTTCGTGATTCCAGTACAGCACACAGCCTCGAATCGCATAGTCAAGCCATGTTTTCGAGTCGCAAGAATATGCCGGGATATGGAGCATGACATTCGGTGTCGTCATGCCAAACATATGTACTTTTACACGGTGATTCCAGTAAAGCGAGTCAACGACAGGGCTTATGACTTCTAGGTCTTCCCTGTTTACGCCTTGACATTGTCCTATGGCAATGCATGGGTAGTCGTTGGCTACATAGTAATGAATTTCCTGGTTTGTTAAATTGTGAACAACCGGAACAACACATAAGCCGGCATCCTCTAAGATGTGCAAGCGGTCCAAGTTGTGTTCGAAGCTATCGGGATCGAATTTGTCATCCATACTGAATATTAAATCGTATAAATGGCTTGCGAATGTAAGGTGAGCCTTGAACCCACGGAAGAGCTTGTCAGCGGCAAAGTCCAGTTCTTCCCCGCGCAAACCTTTGTTGAAGAGACTGAATGCTCCACAATCAAGGATTAAACTGCCGATTTTTTCCCTGTGCTTAATGGTGTAGGCAGCAGGGTCCTTCAACCCATAGTAAGTAACCAGGACATTGGGTTTTCTATGAGGCATTCTTTCACTGATCATATCAAGCACCTTTGTCGGCAGTGAAGAAAGGTATATTTTCATGATGTCCCCCTAAATTTTGTGGCTCCCCCGGTTAGCCACCAGGGGAGCCTGTCGTGGTTATAGCTAGGCAGCGGGGTCCGTCGGAGCGATTCGGTTTCTGAGGGCGTTGATGTCTTTCAGGAGATCGTCCAACATCTCAGCACTCACATCCTTGGCAATCTGCCCGGATTGCAGCATCGCCTTGATCGTCTGACGGAGCGAGGTGGCCTGCTCGACGATGTTCGGGATGTCCTCCTTGGCCGTCACAGGCTTGGTGTTTCCCTGCGAGTCGGTTGAGGATTCCTTCGTGGACTTGGGAGCGATCTCTTCTTGCGCCTTCGCCCAATTGCCATTGAGCTTGATGACACGCTTGAGGAAGTCGGAGGCGAACGTCTTGTTCTTCTCCTCGCCGATGGCCAGGAACTTTCGGCGCTCCTTGGAAAGCGAGCCATCAACGTCAAGGAACTTTTTCATGAGTTCCAACTCGATATTAACCTTATATTTTTCCAGCTTGAGAACCTCGATCACAGCTTCCATGTGCGCTTTTCTTTCCGCAGCCGACGCATCAGCGTTAAGCTCTTTGATGAAATGCTTGATCGGATCATCGCCCATCCGCTGCTTAACTTCCGGTTCCGATCTCTTGTAGATGGAACCGAAATCGGCCAAAAGGTCGATACCAAGCGGAGTGTGCAACTCAACGCACGGGATCATTTCGATGTTGCTGTACTTCTCCAGTGTTCGCTTGCTCACATCATACACATCGATGATGTTCTTTTTGGACCAAGGTCCCCAGTCATCCGCAACGGCGTGACGAGACTTCAGCTGGTTGATGATCATTCCATTTCGAATCGCCAGAATACCACCACCCGCATTCGCTTTGCCAAGGAACTCATTGAGTTTGGCATTCTGCTTACCAAACTCGTCAAGCAATGCTTCCTCGGACTTGTTAGAGAGGTCCTCCTTCATGGCCTTTTTCATCTTACCCGGAGGCGTGGTTTTCTTCGCTTCCTCAAAGGACTCGGGAATGCCACCCAGCCCACCCGTACAACCATGGAACTCGCGCAGCATCATGTCGAAGGAGAACTTGTCGACGTTCAAGCCTTCGTCCAGCAGTCGCTTCATGTCCGAAGAATCGTCCGTGCTCAGAGTTCCCTGACCGTCTATCTGCTCCGCTTGCGTCTTCTTCTCATTGCCAGCAGCGCCAGCACCGCCGGTGCCACCCGTTTTCCCGCGATCGTTCAGGTGAGACGGGTCGTCGTAATTGTTGTCAGCCATGGTATCCTCCAAGACCCCGTTGAGGGGATTGGCGCTTCGGGGTTCGTCACCGTGACGATGATCCGTTGCGCGTTGTTCTTGAGGACACCCTGGGCGAAGGGCGAAAATCTCTCTTGCCAAACTTTGGAATCAAAATTTGGCAGAAGGATAAAAAGCGGGGATTATTTGGATTGAAGTGGAAGTACGGTGAGTTGCGATATGCTCTGGGTGAGCATTTTGTAGTAGCCGAGGATTCTCGACTTCCGGTAAAGGATCTGTTCCCAGACCCCACCGCTTACGTTGGCGCTTTCGAGCTTGTCCTTGAGGAGGGGGTAGACTGCGTCAAAGGGGGCTGGGTTCCCATCGTCCTCTTCATGGGCTTTGTCCCATAACCAGAGGATAGCGAGGCGCATTTCATCTGAACTATTGATGTGCCTGCCAGCCAAACTTATTCTGTAAACTGCTTCAAATGTTTCTAGTTCGACAAACTGCTTTTCAATGAGACTTCTGATTGATTTGTTGATTAGATTAATCGCATGCGCTTCTAGTCCTATCTGTGCCGGGGTATTTAAGATGCTTTTGGGGTCAATGGTTATTGGCCCAGATTCTTCAAGGCTATAGATGTAATGAGTTGGAGTGTCATCGTCTATTTTTATGGTCCAGTCGTTGTGCATTCGAAGGAGGGCGGCGATGTCAGTAGTGTCTCGCGTCTCAAATAAAATATCTTCCTCGTTCAAAAGTTTTAGCAGTTCTTCGTCTGTGTCTATTCCAAGAGAATAGTGCTTGTATATTCTGTTAAATCTACTCCGATATTTTTCAGATAGAAAGGAAAATTTTATAAATTTTATTCCAGCATCTTTCCCGTGAAGCTCTTCAAGTCGAGTCTTGTATGGGTTATTTTTTACATCGTAGTCGTTTTCTGTGTCATAAAAGTATGAAAATAGTTCTTCCATCCCTTCTTTTGAATCAAGGTATTCAAACTCGCCGATGTCTTGAAAGTAGCTTTTGTAATACTCTATCACGTTGCAATATTTGATGTAATGCTGATTCCGTCGCATATATTCCCAATACCAAAAGGCGACATTCATCAGCCGATCCACATTGTCCTTGGGTAGCTTGGTGATGCTCTTCGCCATGAGGGAACTCCGTGGGAATCATATGAAAGCACTCGTCGAGTGGGGGTACGTTTCCGTAATGCCCCAAAATGGTTTATAAGTGCCGGTATTTATTATGGACTTATGGCGGGCTGTCGTCAATTTTAAAATCTGGTAAGCGTATCGAGTGTGTGCCGAATGCGTCTCCTGGGGCTGTTAATGTGCCAGGACAGGGACACGGTAACTTCAAACGCAGGAGTCTGCGCTTCAGATAGTGGTCATTCGGAGGTCAGCAATTTCCCACTTCACCATCATTTCCAGACACCCAGTGCTCGAAAACGCGGCTTCTGACTTTTTAGTTTCCCACCATCAGCTCGTATGTCGCCTCCTGCTCTCAACGTGTCACCACTTTTGTTCGAAATGAAAAGCAGCAATTTCATCGTGATTTCGTATAGAATCAGTGCGTGGCAAATCGAAACCAGACGGCGCATGGGCCAGCCATCACGAGCAAATAAAGTCAGCAATGAAGGGAGGTGGGGGCGTAATCTGTGCAGCCAGCGGGCCAGGGCACAGGGTCACCCAAGGTGACAAGCGGGCCAGGGTAAATTCCCGACCCGCCGCATCATCGTCAGTCAGCGACAGCGTCTATTCTTGTGCAGGGATCAGGCAAGCGGTCACCGGGCAGGAGTCCAGGAGACGTGGCTTTGGGTAGGTATTTGCTTAAGTTTGTCCGCGAACAGTTATTAGCAGCACAAGTTTACGAATTTACAACAAGTTGCTATTCCAAGTTGGAATCATTCCATTTCGTATAGATAATATTTGGATTCTTTTTATTTTTTACATTGACATAAGATGCATATCTTATTGTATACTTGTTTGTGGAACCAGTAAGGACAGCAACTCCTCTGTAGTAACCATCTTTGATTCTTTCGATAGATTTCGGTGAGACTTCATAGCTATTCTGATATTTTTCTGAAATAGTTTTTATGGATGTCCTTTCAATTGATCTTTCAACAAAATTGTATCCAAATAGTATGAGGAATATAATAGAACAAAGTGATGCCATCTCAAATATATTTCTTTTTAGTTTGTTTGAAAGATTGAATTGTCCGCATGCCGCTATGAAGAAAATGACAAACGAAACTGCAAGACCAAGCAGAACGGCTTTTAGAATAAACCAAAGAAACTCGACTGATTGTATGCAACTCAAGAAAAACATAAATGATGGAGGGGATGTCATTATATATGCTAAAATTGAAAGGCATAAAACTAGACATCCTTCAAAAAGTTCATGGGCTGTTTGTTTTTTCTTTGAGATTGGTTCCGCAGAACTATCGCTCCCTGCGCTAATCGCATCAAAAGATTTTAGAGTCTGTTTTAAAATATCCAACAACTCTCTTTTGTCTGCAACGCTCGAATTCTTTTCAGGAGGAACTGTTTTTGGGGGTTCGCTAATTTCCTGTATTTCAAATTCACGTTCTTGTTTGACATTTTTATTTTCCGAATAGTCGTTTGCCGCAGCATCGTTGTTGTCGTCAGTGTATATGTAATTGACCGTGTTGATAGAGTTGCATTTCGGGCATTTCGAGCTCTTTCCGAAATAGTTAGGTGCCAATGTTCGATTGAATCCGCAGCTGCATGAGTAGTTAAATGTATATTTTTTTAAGTCAATCATACCGTTTAATTCTTGCACAGTTCCACACTTTGGGCATTTTGCTGATTTCCCGTACACAGAGTCAGGTATTTTCTTTAGTTGTCCGCACTTAATGCATGAAAAGTACATGGTAGACTCCTGGTAGTTCGTATAAGGTCTAGTGATGAACCCAATGACTTCCGTTAGTTAGAAATGGCCTGTGGCTGCATAGGTGAAGCAATGTATTGGCTTTGAATTACCGGAAGCATAATCGGCCTTGGTTGTCCTTCGAGAGCTTCAGCGCCATCATTACCCTGGTGATTTCTACTTCAGAAAAGTCTTCAAGAAGCAGGGGTCTGATTTCTGTCAGGTCAATGGATGTCCTGTCGGGATCGTTCCCACGAATCGCCATCATGATCCTATCAATTTTGTTCTTCGAAATGTCATTTGAAAGAATGGGTCTTATTGCGGTGATTGCGATAGCTTGAGGCTCAAGCGCATTAGAATTCATGATTCAGCTCCTGATTGTTTTGAGTGTTGGTCATACGATGTTTTATTGTGATTAGCCGGTGATTATTTGCAACGCCATCTTCGGCAGCGAGTTTGCTTGGGCAAGCATAGCAACGGATGCTTGTGATAATATCTGTTCTTTCACGAATGAGGTCATTTCTAGGGCAACGTCTGTGTCTGATATTTGAGATTCAGCAGTCTGAAGATTCTCTGCTTGGATTTGTAAGTTTGAAATTGTATTTTCAAGGCGGTTTTGGAGCGCTCCAAGATTAGCACGAATTTTGTCTTTGGAAACGATTGCTTGGTCTATGGCCTCCAGACTTGCCTGTGCCCGCGCCTGTGTCGCGACACTTATCACCGGCTGGTAGATACTGGCTCCGATACCGTTGGATGAAGGGTCCAAGCCATCATCGGTGAAGTAGCTGGCGAAAAAGCCCCCTCCACGGAGTCCTGTGACATCATCCAGGATTTGGTTGCCCGATGTGGTCTGGTTGATGATGAAGTTTCCATCTACCGCGCGACCATCAGAAGTGTAGAGTTGTCCGACCGCTGCCCAGCCATTGCCATCGCTCCCGCCAGGATCACGAAATGCGACTAAAAAGCCTCCACCCTCCAGTCGGGTTACCTTGGGCCAAGTCTGTGGCGGAAAATTTTCTTCGTTGACCTGGAACTCGTCGTTAAAGAACGTTGCATCTGAGTTGACGATTCTCGCTCGTGCGCTGTTGGTGCCGTCACCGTTGAAGTTGTTCCAAGTGACAACGAAACGATTTCCGTCAATCGCTGCAATGTCGATGTAGTTTTGGGAGTCAGCCTCAGTTGAGTTCACTTGAGTTTCAGAACCGATAAGATTGCCTTGCGGGTCAACTACTTGTGTGAAGACTCCCCATCCGTCGCTATCCTGTGCAAACCAAGCGACAGCAATATTGCCATTGTCAAGTTGTGAAGCTCTCGAATATCGCTGGTCATTTGCTGTTGTTGTATTGACCTGGAATTCATCCACCAGCACGTTGCCACTCTTGTCATAAAATTTACCGTAGATACCATCACCCGAGCCATCCTGGATGTTTGAGGTCCACGTGACGAAATATCCAGATGATGTCGTCGTGACATTGGATTGGTACTGATTGTTCGTCGTGGTCGTGTTGACCTGTGATTCCCCAGTGCGAACGCTGGCGTCTGCGTTGTATATCTTGGAGTAAATGCCAGTGCCGGAACCGTCCTGACCGCTTGATGTCCAGGTGACGACAAAACCTCCGTCATTGAGCGGGGTTACTGAGGGTTCATTTTGGTTGTTGCTCGTTTCAGTATTGATCTGGAACTCGCTGCCCACCTTTTCACCGTTCTGGCTCATGATCTGGCCATACACTCCCCAGCCAGAGCCGTCCTGGTTATCCGAGTTCCAAACTACCACGATGTTGCCGTCCTCTAGTGAAGCGAGGCTGGAATCGCGCTGATTGTCCGCTGTGGTCGTGTTGACCAGCACATCCCCAGATGTTCTATTCAGAAACAGGTTTTCGTCTGGCTCATATGCGCCGACTGCGGTGTCGCCCGGATCAAATATGCTTTCAATCTTCGAGCTATCGATGTTCAAATAGTAGTAATCCTCGGCGCTATCATTGCCTGTGCCGAAGTGAATCTTAGCTGCCCCGGTGGATTCGAGGTTGCTGCCGTCATGTACTCCAGATAAGTTTCCATTGAGAAGATGAACACCATTGAAATCGGTACTTTCTGATATCCGTTGTATTTCTCTCGCCATGGCTTGGTATTCAGAGTCAATAATCAGCCTTTGATCGTCAGTGTAAGTTCCTGTCGCAGCTTGTTCAGCCAGTTCCTTCATCCGAATCAATTTTTCATCGACAACTTGTAATGCCCCATCCGCTGTCTGGATCATGGAGATGGCATCATTAGCGTTCCTGATCCCCTGGTTCATGGTGCTGACATCGGATCGCATCAACTCCCGGACAGCGAGACCGGCAGCGTCGTCGGCGGCGGAATTGATTCGCAGCCCAGACGACAGCCGCTGGGTCGACGTACTCAGCGCCCCATAGTGGTCTGACAAATTTCTGGCGGAGTTCATCGCCATAAGGTTGTGGTTTATGACCAATGCCATGGGGAGGCATCTCCTTCCTTGTTCAGCGGGCATTTCTCGGCAAATCACCGGAATTATTTTCCGGTGGCCCGGGGCCTGAACCGCCAGAAATCAAGGCTCAGGCGGAAAAATTGGCATAAAATAAAGTTTACTTGTTAATATCTAGCAAATTGCATACCTAACTTTCTTATAAGAACGACGCGCTAGCCCTAGACTGTCCGAAAAGGACGGTTCCATGGGCGAGATTCTTAAGGTTTTCGGAAAACGTGTCCGGGCATTGCGCCGAGCAAAGGACATGACCCAGGAGCAGCTTGCGGAGCGGGCGGGGCTGTCCCTCCAAAGCGTTGGGGAAATCGAACGGGGTAGGGGGAATCCGACCTTGGTGAATATCGAAAGGTTATCCGCCGCGCTTGAGGAAGATTTGGCATCCCTTTTTGATCTCGGGGATGTCGGCATGACGCGGGAGCAGGTGCAGAAAGAGCTTCTGGAGTTGCTGGCCGGGGCCAGTGAAGAGCAGGTGCGAGCGATCCTGACCATGGCCCGGGTGCTGATCCAGAAGTGACCTGGGCTTTCCCGCGTCACCTTTCAATCGTCCTCAGGGAGCATGATCGTCAGGACTGGCTCAGCGGTGTCGCCAGGGCCGATATGGGCAATGACTTGGACGGTTTCAGATCGTCCTGGGGACATCAGGAAGCTCACCCTGAAATAGACCCTGTCCGAGTTGGCCGCCCTTTTGGCTGCGAACAGCGCCAGCGTCAGCAGATCATGGAGTCTGCCCGTCACGGACTGCCCCTCGCCAGCCAGCCCGGCTGGTGGCTCTATATAATGATGGTACAGGTTGTCGGTGACCACCGTGGGCAGTTTGAAACCCGTGGCTTTCGCTTGCTCGGTGACGTCAATGAGAACTCCGTCAGTAATCGCCTGTGCCCTGGTGTAGCTGTAGATGACGTTTCCAGAAGCATTATCGGTCGGCATTTTCAGCACCATCCTGTTTTGGGTTCAGTAAATTTTCGAGTTTCCTACGGAAGTTCCCTGTAAGTTCGAGTCCAATTTCAGCATAGGAACGGAGTATCGCTCCATCGACTTCGATGGCGGTGGTGTCCATGATCTTGAAAAGTTGATCAATTGGTCGGAATGCGCTGATGATTGCCGATTTCATATCCAGCTTTTCGAGGTATTGCGGTTCCATATGGTATCCTTCTGGGGCTGCACTACAGAGGCAGTTTTGGGGAAGGATATCCTGGAGCAGGGGAGGCGGTCACGGGAGCTTGAGGGATTTTGGGAATAGCCCTATGGAAATCGGACATTGGGGCGAGGCTGGGATTCCCTGAGGTTTCGGGGCTGTCGGGGCAAAGGTGAAGGGCCAGCTGGGAAAACCCCAGGAGGGGCAGGAGATCGCGCAGGGGTAGGGTGTCCGAGGGAATGGGCTGGCCCGGGGCAGGGGAGCCGGGGCTGGGAAGAGTTCTAAGAGAAACTATGGTATTTTAGTATGTTATGCGGTGCAGGTTCCTGCACTTTCAGGTTTATGCGAATTCGCAAGTGAAAATAAGCAATTATTCGTTTTTGACGCGCATTTGGGGAGACAAGTGCTCTCGCTCTGGGGGTGATGACTCGTATTTCCTTACAAATCTTTCGTAATCGAATAAATAAAATTCCTGCTTATTCGAAAAAGATGAGAGAGTGTATTTGGACCAGATTGACAAGATTATGTGCGGAGGCTATCTGCCCATGAAGCATCACCTGAAAAATAAGGAGACTCTCATGGTCGATAAGGAAATTTGGGCAGAAGCGTTGAATCTGGCGAAAGACCAGCTCCGTCATGGAAAAGTTCATTTCAGTGAACTCGAAGTCGTTACCACGAGCATTTATGAAAAACTTATTTCCCTGAAATGTGGGCCGATCATTGATGTTGTGGCAGAGCCAATGAAGCAGGTTGAAGAGCAGCGCCACAGCAAAACTAAAAAGGCAGTCAAGTGTGCTGTCTGTGGTGTAGAATTTAAGGTTTTAGGTTCGAAGCATCTCGATTCTCATGGTCTTACCCGTGAACAGTATATGGAAAAATTTGGTGTGTCTAAAAAAGACATGTCCATTAAAATTGCTAGGAAAACAACGACGGGTGAAGACAACCCCTTGAAGCAAGTGCAGATGATTATGAAAGAGTTTGGTATAAAGCGGAATGAGGTTAAGAAGTTCGTCGTCGACAAGGGCTTCGATGGTTTGAAAAGTCTTGCATTGACTGCTAAAGAGAAGAATGTTGGCATTCTTGAGTTGCTGAAGAAGTAGCTTTGCCTCATCGTTCGTTTAAATCTGGTGTGATCCCAGATAGCTCTATGAAAAGGCCCACGTCGTCCTGGAAATTTCGTTGGCGTGGGTCTTGTTTGTTTGGAAGGAAGAGATATAGGCAACTATCTTTTTAAGTTAAAAAAATAGAATTAGCAGGGGCCATGCATGAAACTGTTAAGGGGACTTCGTTAAGTAAAAGTATTGGATGTTTGAGGTCGAAATTTTAAAATAGAAAGGGAAGTTATTTGTATGGCTTGTGCAGACAAAGGGACAAAAGGCTCTCATTTTGTTTGGAGAAAGTATATTGAATCTTTTTCCGACTCATCTGGAAAAGTGTATATAACTGACGTAAAGTCAGGCTGTGTTAGGCATGATGGTACAATGGTCACTGGGAAAAAGAATAATATTTATACCTTAAAAAATAAAATTACTGACTTTGATCTGGATGTTTTTTGTAAGATTTTTGAAGTTGATGAAAACTCCACGGATTCGTTCGTTCAAGATGATTTGAAAATTCTAAAAGAGTTGGTCGGTTACCTAAATAACGACTTTTCATGGCTCTTGGGTGATTCGTCATTGTGGGAAAAAGTTAAATCTGACGTTCTTGCGCAGTTTGACTCAAGAGCTCTAGAAAGACGCCAAGAATTGATTTTTACATACTATGAAAATAAATTCTCGGGTATATATAAAAAATTATTAAATAAAAATACGGCTTTTTATAATGACAAGCTTACAGACCATGATAATTTGATTCTTGGATTCAGGGCTGGAAGAAATCTTCATACATCAAATTTCTTTCATAGAATGGGGCGGGAAGCTTTGCTAGGTATCATTAAAGATAATGACTTAAAAAAGGCAGTTAATGAGTTCTTCCGTGGTCTTGCGGAGGCGGCTTTCGGTAATTTAGAAGCCGATTTTCCATTTTCAAATGAAGAATTTACCGATGTATATTTTTTCTTAAACTATATTTGCGTCCAACATTTTAGGACAAAACAATATTTTGATAAATTTAATGCTGTGGCTAATGCGTTTAATAAAAAAAGTAATACAAAACTAACTGACAACGTGCTTCCGTCATTGTTTGTTCATTGTAAGCCATTTCATATGTCGCACCGAATCATAACTAAAAAATTTGGGGCCTCAATCATTGAAGCCGTTGGTAGTACTAAATTTATTACCTCTGATCAGCCAGTTATTAATACTTATGGGGAAAAAAGAAAAACAACATATTACGATGATGAGTTTGAGTTATACTTTCCCTTGTCCCCAACTTTAGCCTTGATCCTCAGCGACAGAGATGTCGTTAAAAAATCACCGCTTTCTGAGGCCGATGATAGGCTTGTAGCTTATTATAATAATCTCATTATCGATTTGTGCGACACTTATGTCTATTCATTAGATGCGCCATGTTGATGACTAGAGGCTACTTAACAATTATAAGTTTTGACTTTTTCTCATATAAATACGTTCAAAATATTCTGTTGGAATGCATAACATTCTTGCTGTTTCCATCATTAAATTTAATCAACCGTCTATTTTGATGCGAATGACGTTGACTTTTGCCGTTCTTTAGCTACAATCTGAAAATAACTTTTGCAATCAAGACGAAGAAGCTTTTAGCGATGTCTCGTGAAGAATTGGAATTCAATGCGAATAAACTTCGTACCCCCATCAAAGAAGGCAAAAATGCCCAGCAGATCATGGACGCTTTCGACATCAAGAAACCGATGTTGAAGTTTTACGTAGTGCGGTTGATCCAACTGGGCGAGCAGTTTTTCAAGGTTGCCGGCATGGGGGAGCGCGCAGTCGGTGGTGGCTCGAAGTTCGGGAAGAACGGAATCCACTTGAGCGCAGCCTTATTGAAGACCTACGGGTTCAGCCAGGGCGTTTTGAATTTAAAGTCTCGTGTCTGGAAGAGGGGAAGATTGTGCTGGAGAAGAAGTAGTTATCTAGCTGGAATTTCAGATAGTTGTGCATGAAGGCCCATGTCGTCCCGGAAAATTGGTTGGCGTGGGTCTTTATGGCATTTTTACTCCGCTCTTCAGAGTACTTTTGCTTGAGTCTGGGCGAGTTCAGTTAAGTTCTTTTTGCAAGTACTATAGTCATAATTGGCTAGGAGTTTTTCTTCTTCCTGGAACTTTCACTATTACCAAGTTTCTTGGGCTTGTCTCTCCTTGCCGAACAATATCCACAACTTTGACAAGACTTGTAATGTGCCCGACTTCGCCATCCTTTGGGGTTAAATCAAGTACGAGGAGGAAGCCAAGTCTTGCGTTAGTATTCTGATATTCAGCCCCTTGTGCGGCGTATTTTTTCTTAAGGTGATCAAATGAACAATTGTCTTCTTCTTTCTTCAGCTCGGAGATAATCCTTGAGCCTTTATACTGGAATAAAACATCAGCTCTTCCACCAGCGATGTTTGATACTTCCACTGAAGATCCCATTAATTGGCTATTCATGTATCCAAAATAATCTGCCTGAAGTGAGTCTTCTTTGGGAAGTGGATCTGTTTGGAATAAATATTTGACATGCTTATAGTTTCCCTTTGTAAGATCCATTCGACTCTCAAGAAACTTTAATGTTAAAGTTAAAACGGGGAGGAAAAGAAGCCTTGTCTGTTGGTGTCTGTAATCTGGGTTAGAGCTTAGTGCTGCTGCACAGGTATTAAATAAATTTTCGAATGCAGGCGAAGAGTTTTCTATATTTAAATCCACAATTTTCTCAAATGCTTCTCTTAATAGTGTTGGAGCTCCATGTTCATGAAGAAAGGCGACCCCTCTGTGATCACAGGGAGTCGCCAAAGTAGGGTTTGTGTCGTTCTCCTGTAATCTATCGTCCACCTTTGCTAGTAATTCAGCAGCAACTTCTTTCCATTCAGGTCGATCTACGTGTGCAAGCCACTGACGAAGATGATAGAGTTGACCTTCATTTGTGATAAGAGATGATTCAATGTGCGGCATGATGATTGCTTCCACACCTCCTGCTCTCTTCCGTTGGAGATAGCTTCTACTTGCGGTATATGTAGTGAGCAGTTGGTTCTCAATCACAACGCGCGCATCCAACCAACTTGGCTGCTCCAAAGATTCCGCCAAACCTTCCACCGATTTGGCAAGGAGAACCCAGTTAGCCAATTCTGTTCGACGTGCACCTAGCCATGAAGGAAGCGCTTCACCATCAATCCATTTCTCGTAAAGGTACGTCGTCGTTTGGAGTCTATCCGCTATAGTTGTGAGTTTTTCGGTGCCTAGGTTTCCATGGGAATAGTCGACAAGAATTGATAGGCAAAGTTCATAAAGTTCAGCATCCAGTCGTTGCTCAGTGTGTTTTGTTGACTCTCGAAACCAAAGGAGGGCATTCGAGAAGCTTTCTGTTGCTGATGACTTATCTTGTGCCTCAAATCCTTTTTGTAAATGCGCCATTCCTAATTCATACGCTGACTCAGACCTTGCTTCATCGACAGTCATAAATTTTTTAAGAATAGACAAGGCATCATCAGTTGGCCAATGTGAGTTCGCCACTCCCACAATTTTTGCTGTATTTTTTATGAAAATTGGTGGCTCTGTAATCTCAATCTCCAGCAGAGCAGCGAACAGAGCATGCTTCCGAGAAGGGTTCTTGCACGCCAACCTCAAGCTGCCATCCAAAGCAAAAGCCCTAGTCATGGCAGGCTTTGTTTCTTCTTTTGCGACTTTTAAGAGCGATTTGTAAAAACGGTCTTCAAGGTCGCTTGGTGGTTCGATCTGATCGATGAAATTGACTAGTTCTTGTGCGCAAAATTCGTCTGAAACATTTTCTATAATTTGTATGAGAAAGTCATTGATGGAAGCGCGCTCTCGGTTCGGAATGGTTTCGTAAACTGTTATTATTGCTCTGGTGATCTCAAGAATGAACAGGGATGTACTTAGCGCACCAGCGATTGAGGTGATACATTCTACTCCTCCAAGGTCCTCCAATGAAGGCTCTTGCCCTGCTTCCAGTAGTGAAGCAATCTTTTCCTCGATAGCCAACATCGTTCTTACCAAAGGTAATTGTCGTCGATAGCTTTGATACATTTTTCAGCATCAATATGCCTAGACATAAGTACTGTTGCTACGGACGCAACGAAAACTTGCAAGAAGGGTAGTTCCGAAATCACTTCCGCCATGCCGGACATAAGTTCTTCCAAATCAGGACCAACTATCTCTTGAGAACCTGGAGAATCAATCATGAGTAGCCCAGGATGCCTACCGATACCAGACAAGTGGGAAACACTAATTATCGCCAACATAGTGGCAACTTTCAACCGCAGTTGTTCTCCCTGGGTGACTTTGCTATAGCTTGTCGGTTTTCCTCCTTTGACAATGCTTAGCTGCCCACCACCTTTGAGCTGAATTTGCGAATAGTTCTCGAGACCAAACCGTTTGGCGTTCTCCAAAATTTTCTTGCTAACCCTTTCTAGAATTTCGTTTTGAACAGACTTGACTCGCCCTTCTAGGTTTCTGACGACTTCAGTAATGATTTTTGTATCAATGCGATCATTGTTTTTATCGGCAACAAAATTTCTTTGAACCTCATTAAGTTGACCCTCAGCCCTCATTAAATTATGCTCTAACTCTTTTCTGTCTTTATAAGAGTCAATTTCACCTTCTAGCTTTTCGCGCTCATTCTGAAGCAAAGCTTTCTCTGCTTCTAACGCACTTAGGACATTTTGTGACGATTTAAGTTGCTGAATAATCTGAGCAAAAGCCTCTTCAGAGGCCTTGACCCTCTTTGAGAGCTCAGCGCGTTTTTCATCGGCCCCATCATCTTCAATTATGTGCTCTTTACAAATACTGCATTCCCCAGATTCTTGTTCTTCAAGTAGCCTAGATTCAGGTATGTTTGCTTCGCATCTCGGACAAATGGTCGGCGTTAGCCGGCGAAAAACAGCTCCTGCCGCATGAGCATCGACAAAAGATTGTAATTCTTTTTTATCTGAACGGAGAGCATTCAGCGCCTCTTGTTGGTTTCGCAAATAATCTTCAACTTCTTTTTCTGCGATGTGTATTTTATTGAATGTTAACTTTAGTCTTTCGCAAATATTGCTGTGGGTCGAAGTGGCTTGTTTGCTAGAAGGAAGTTTAAGCAATTCGCTCTTTATCTTGTCAATTTTATATTGAATTTCTTGAACTCGGATTTCGTATTTTTCTTTCTCTTCAGTAGCCTTGCGCTCAACTAAATTGCTTTCATTTTTCAGACTCTTCTCACTTGCTTTGGCTTCTGTCAAAGTAGAGACCCATGGCAGCCCTAGATACATCTGCATCAGACGAACAGATATTCCAGGAATAAAATTATCTCCTAATAGTGACGCGTAATTGGTGCCAATGAACATCGCGCCAGATAAGAATGGCCACTCGTGAATGACAAGCTTCCCACCCTCAGCTTGAGCATCACCGTTCCAGATGACAACGGGTTCAAGGGAAAGCTGGCGCATCATAAAATCGGACATGACTCTTTCAAATTCAAATTCGTTAGAAAAAGAGACTATTTCATGAGCTTCTCCATGGGCATCAATCCTGCTAAGATTCCCCGTAATCTCTTCTTCGTTCTTTGCAAAAACATCATAAGTGTCGTCGTCAAAGGAAAATTGTAAAGAGGCTTTATGAATCCATTTCAAAACATCATCCTGAAGAGAAGTGCTGCGGCCACGCAATAACCATTGAACAACTCCAATAATAGAACTTTTCCCCCGTTGGTTTCTTTCGCTCAGAATGCCCCATAGACCTGGCCCAAGTTCGTCCCAGTCAAAAGTGAATGGCCCTATATTATTTCCGCTGGTTTTTTCTCCAGAAAAATTGATTCGCTTCAAAGCCAGACGTTTAGGTCTGGGAACGATTGGAGATGGTTTAATATGGTGTATTGAGACAATTTCATTGACTTTTGAAATATCAAGTTCAAGCTTTTTCGCTATATCAGATAACCATTCCGTACTCATTTTTGGCCTCATCCTGTTGCTGATTCTGTTGTGTTGTGAAGAATAAGGTCCTCGTAGCGTTTCTTGACTCTGGACGATATTGAAGGTATGGTGCCGCCAGATTGCGTTGATGCATACTCGATTTGTTCATACTGACGCGCTTTCAGTTCCGTCCCGCCTCGTTGCCCGGCAAGGTCTGCAACAAGCTCCGCTCGTTTGGCATACCAAGATAGTGGGGGCCACTCTTCCTCGATCGACGTTGTGAAGGAGAACGCGCTTTTGTGAATGATGAAGTCGGTCTCTTTGAGAACATCATTTTCAACTTTTCTTGCTATGGAAATGAGGTCACGAGATCTTAAAATCGACATACTATTGTCAATTTTTTCATATGCTCCAAAGCGATAGCGTATCATTGGAAACTTACGAAGCTCTGGCTCTTCTTCAGAAAAAATACTGTGAACGGCTTCAAGATCGCTCAAATCACCTCGCCTTTCAAATCGATCAAGCAGTTCGTCCGCTAAGTAGTCAGGATATCGCATCCAGAAATCGCATGCATGCAGCCGAGCTTCCCCTTTAAAGACAGCTACGAGATTTGAGTCCCCTGACTGCTTGAGGGAGATGCTTCCCTTGACTAAGATAAATAAAATTCGGATGGCGTCCCTGTATGGAGAAAGTGCTGTCATGGCTTCTCATTCGAAATAGTTAAAATTCAAATAGAAAATCAGTATAATACGCTTGTCAAATTTCGTAAACAAATAAATCTGCTAAGGCGGTGCTAGAAGAGTGGAGAGGGTACCTAGTCTGGGATTGGCTTGACGTAAATGGACCAATGCACGGTCTATTTCTGTCCCCAACTTCCTGCGTCGCCACCGCAACCCCTCAATAATCTTTCTAACATACTGAAATTATTAACTATTCATAATAAACAATCTCTCCCCAACGTCCTCTTTTCCTAATCAACGCGAAAAATTTCTTGACCTCCCAGCCCGTGGGAGTGTAGTCCCCTCCGACCAACGACGAGCCAACAAGCGCCAACGTCTTTGGTACCCGAAAATTTCTGGGGAATGGGAAATTTAGGGTTGACTTCGGGAAGAGTTCGGAATAGATACCCTCTTCCCTGATTTGAATTTAGGAGCGTAGCTCAGGGGGAGAGCACTTGCTTGACACGCAAGTACCCCATCACAGAGGAACCGATAGGTTCCTTTTTTTTGTTTTTCCTGCATGGGTCCAAAAGGGGTAGGGTGACAGGGGTCGAAATTCTCTACCGGATAACGCTGAAATAGGTTCTCCAGCCCTGGATAACCGGGATTTTGGATAAACTCTGGAGAACCGGAAATGTCCCAGCGAGGATCGATTTTGTCCAAAGGGCGGTAGTTAGTCTGCTAATAAATTAAATAATTCCAGTGTGTTAATAATTCAAAGGCGGCCTTCTAAGCAGATTGATGGTTTTGCAACTGCCTAACACGCTAAAATAATACTGAATTCTTGAAAAAAACAGGGCAGGTCGCATCTTCCCAAAAGGCAGATTGCTGGGGAGATTGCTCTTGGACCTAATCTCCTGGCACCAGTCTCCTCTGAACTTGGTCTAGACTATGGTTAGTTGCGCTGGTATTCTCTAAGTCAACAAGTCATAGGAAGTCTTGCGTTTTAACTATTTTCACTTCAGCCAATTCTTAATGGAGCGATGATAGATGTTTTATTTATCTTTTAGGAAAAAATTTTTTTGCCGAGCGTGTTTTTATTTAGAATTTATTGATTACAATGATTATGGCATGTATACAAAATACTTCTTGCGTTATGTTGATGATCGATTTCTGTCTCATGCTCTCGGTGAGGTTCGCATTGGGAGATGTGATTTGTTGGGAACGACTAAAAAGCAAAATTATTTGGAAGAAACTTTTCCTGAAGGCTTTGAGATGTTGCCAGATGGCTTTTTTTCTGTTGGACAATCTGAAGAGTATTATCGAAATTTTTTAAGAATATTTGGCATGAAAGATCGGAAGAAAATATTGTCATCTTTGCTTGACTGTGCATTTAATCTTGATATTTTTCAACGTTTCAAGGGTGAGGAGGTAATGTATTTGTCGGTCTGTAGATTCATATCAGAGCGCAGGTTGCAGCGTTTTAACCGTTTATCTCATGAAAGTACTTTTGGTTCAAAATATTCATATCAGTATAAGATTTCGTCAAGTACTATAGATTTTTCTGTTGATCCCGAGTGTCAGTTTCCGACAAATATTCATGCTGTAATCGGTTCAAATGGTGTGGGTAAAACTACTTTTTTGAAATATATTGCAATTACGGAGGCCAATAAGTTGCTGAGTAGATGTGAAGGGGCTGTTTCGAATGTTGTGTTTATTTCTTTTAGTCTTTTCGATAGTATGCGAATGATATTCGACAAGAAATTTGCTGAAATAATTCATTTTACTGGGCTAATTGATCAATCAGATTTTACTCGTGTAAAAAATATGAATCAACTATATTATGAATTTTATTCGTCTTTTAATAGATGCCTATCCGGTTCAAATGCGGTATTGCTTTATAAATTATTAGACTTAATTTCTGTAGAGTTTTGCAGAGAATTGCTGGATTCTTTCTCGGTCAAAGATCAGGTGTTTGACGTTAATCGCTCGGACTTGCGCGGATTCTTCAATGGATTGAGTTCTGGTCAGGCCACGGTTGTCCTTGTGCTAGTTAGGCTTGTTGATCTTGTTGAGGAAGGAAGCATCGTGCTTTTTGATGAACCTGAAAGCCATCTTCATCCTGCTTTATTGTCTAAATTTATTAGGTGTTTGGCCAGTATCGCCAAAGAAAGAAATGCTACTATGATTCTTTCAACACATTCTCTCGTTGTTTTACAAGAAGTTCCAAAGTCATGTGTTTGGATCTTCCGAAGACCGGGGGGAGATATAGTCTTTTCAAGACCTAGTATTCAAACTTTCGGTGAGTCCATTGACATGCTTATGCAGGATGTGTTTTCTAGTGATGTCAGTAATTCAGGATATTTTCAATTTCTAACAAAATTCATTGACGAGCATAAAATCCCTTACCTAGAGTGGGATACATTTTTCGGAGATGATATTGGCTCAGAGGCAAAGCTATTGTTGAGAAATCTTTTGGCAACTAGGAGCTAGGCCGCGATGATGCATCTTCAAAAGCCTTCTTTTGAAGTTTCTGATATTATAAAATATATATATGATTTTTCTATAAATGCATGCGACTGCAATAGGCTTATTTTGGTTCAGAAGTATCTTGTAGAATCTGAGCGAAAATATGATCTCCTGGGAAGAGAAGGAAGGCTATATGAAATCGAGCAAACGAGTAAGGATTTGTCAATAGCTGATTTTTATGATCGGTATATTGTTAAGAAGCGTCCACGTAGGCTATTCTATAATGGTGTAATTAGTCTCGCTCAAGATGGATTATGTCCTTATTGTAAATTGTATGAAGCTGACACCATTGATCATTTTTTGCCTAAAAGTCGCTATGGATTGCTTGCTGTAACTCCAGCAAATCTTGTTCCGGCGTGTTATAAGTGCAATAAGTTGAAAGATAGATTTGTTGTTTCTGTTGAAAAGAATTTGCCACATCCTTATTTCGATGAGTGTAGTGTGGTGTGGTTGCGTGCTGAACTTCGTGCAAGAGAAGATGGTCTGCCTTATGTTGTGTTTGTTGTTGACCAAGATTTGAATTGTGCTCTGTATCCAAGAATTAAATTTTTATTTGAGTTGTTTAATTTAGCTTTAAGGTATCAATTGTTCGCTGTTATAGAGATGAAATCGATCAAACGTTTTTTAGAGGCTGAATTTAGTGACCGTGGGATTGAGGGTGTTAGAAAATGGCTTTCCAAATTTAGTGAAAGTTTGCATGGTGATGATTTGAATTCTTGGAAGGCAGCGTTGTACCGATGTCTAGCTAATTCAACACCCTACTGTTCAGGACTATTTAAGAATTGGTAGTTTTTTTCATCTCGAGCTGAACTGCCGGAATTCTTCGGGCCAGTCAATTCTGTGGCTAGTGGAGTGCAGGAATTTTGCTGAAATAGGTTCTCCAGCCCAGGATAACCAGGATTTTGGATAAACTCTGGAGAACCGGAAATGTCCCAGCGAGGATCGATTTTGTCCAAGGGGCGGTAGTTTTTCTGCTGTAAAATATAAATATTTCAGTATGTTAAAAATCCAAGGGCGGCCTTCTAAGCAGACGGTCACAGGTTCGAATCCTGTCGGGCGCACCAGAATAAAATCAAGGGGTTAGGTCATGCTTGGCCTGACCCCTTTTATCATGTGGATAACCGGGCTGGATAACATTTTGGCCAACCCTACAGGATAACGAGGGAATTTTGGATAACATTCGGGCAGACGTTGGCCCGTGTAGGAGCAGACGGCGGGGTAGATGGCCCGGAGTTGCTGGTTTTTCTGATCGGGCTGTGGTGAGCGGGTAAAATTTTAGGCAGATGGGGGAGTAGGCCGGGTGGCCCACTCCCCTGTCGCTTTAGATATTCAAGCTCGGCAACTTTGCGATGGTGCGACGCTTTTCATCACCGAGCAGGTGGTAATACTGGTTCGCGGTCATGTGCACCGACGAATGCCCCATGAGCTTGCTCACTGCCGACAAGTCGCCGCCTTCGCGAAGGAGCGTGGTCGCGAACAGGTGCCGGATGTCGTAAAGGACCACGTGGTAGGGAATTTCAGCGCGTTTGCAGGCCGACTGGAAGGACATCCGAAACTGTTTGACGGGCCGGCCGGCGTATTCGATCAGATACTCGGTCTTGGCGCGTTCCTGCATCTCTCGCAGCCGGGCCATGAACTCGGGGGAGATTGGGATCACCCTTGCCGATTGGGTCTTGGTGGCGAAGACCTTGACGGTCGATTGCGCCCAGTCGACGTCAGCCCATTTCAGGGCGAAGAGTTCGGATTCCCCAGTGCGGACGCCCAGGTTCCAGGCGACCTCGATGGCCCAGGCGAGATGCGGGGCCGCGACGGCCTTGATCTTCATAAGGTCAGCGACGGTCAGCTTCGTGTCCCGGGGCTGCTCTTTTGCTTTCCTCCAGTGGCGCAGCGGGTTCTTTTCGATGAGGTCCTGTTTGACCCCGAACTGAAAGACGGTCTTCAGGTAGGACAGATACCGTCCGCGAGTGACGGGGGAATGGTTGGCGTAGGCCTTGCCCACGATCGTCAGGATCTCGTCGTAACGAATCTCATCGATGGGTCGTTGGGCGAAGACGGGTATCAGGTGTTTCTTCAGGAAGGACCTGATCTCGTTAAGGGTTTTGACCGTTGTTCCTTCGACCTTCCTCGTGTTGATATACATCTGGGCCAGCTGGTCGAGATAAATCTTGTCGGCGACGGCCACCTCTTCGGAGATGGCCTCAGGGGTGCTCGGCGACACGGGGCCGTGGTCCTTGACCTGCTTGTCGAATTTCTGGGCCGCCCTGCGTCCTTCCCGGCCCTTGCCGAAGGTCTTGGTCGTCTGCTTGCCCTCGGCATTCCGATACGCGACGTAGTAGGTGCCGTTGTTTTTCCGCATGTGAACGGACATATTACACCTCAAGTTCGATAGGAGTTCTAGGTTTCATTTCGAGTGTTGATGAGAAACTATCTGGATTGGCCATAAAGCGATCTAAATCAGCACGAGCGAACCGAGATTGAGACGGTCCATATCGTTTAATGCTTTTCTTTCTGATCAACTTTGCGAAGTACGAAGTACTGTATCCACAATACTCCGCAGCACGTTCCAAATCGTAAAACGGCCCAAGGCCGTTAGCCATATCCTCCGTCCATGATTAACCTCTTGAACAAGTGTGCTTATTGTGAGCATTCCGTTGCCTAATTACGAAGAGACAATTATGTCGTCGAAATGTATTTTGTTGTTAAGGTAAATATGGTGTTCGTTGTTGAGCATCTTGTCGTATCGCTAAGAAAAGGGGCCGGGAAGGCCCCCGGTTATTAAATGACATGCATTAATATTTCTTCGACTTCTTCCTCCTGGATGCCAAGATACCGACGTGTGATAGATGGGCTAGAATGGTTCAGTCGCTTTGCCAGTACTTCCCATGGCACGCCAAATGTCTTACGCTGATGGTAGCACCATGTTTTGCGTAACGTATGGGCTCCATAGTTCCCTTTCAGGTTAACAGCTTCAGCCCATGCTTTGACGTACTTGGTGACGGCAAATGTCGTGAGAGGATAGTTTTTTCCTTTACGACTTTTGAACAGGTAATGCTCATCATTTAGCTTTGATTCATTGAGGTGGTCATCAAGTGCCAGCCTGATCTCCTTGTTCATAATGAACACGTTCTCCTTGCCGGTTTTCTTTTCGCGCAAGATCACGCGGTCACCGACATTTGATTCCCGAACGTCGCCGACCTTGAGGGCAAGCAAGTCTTGGACACGAAGTCCAGTGTTGATGCCCATGATGAAGAGCAGCTTGTCGCGAAGATTATCAGAAAGTATCTTCTTGATGCTTTTGATGCTCTTCACGTCAATAATGGGTTCGACTTTCATCGTTGCCTCCAATGCTTGTTTTTCTTCCGACCATGCCGGAAACGTGCATTTAAATCGGCCTTGTCCCCTTGAGCTCCAAAGCCCCTGGGGGTAACGCCTTCGATTTCTTGCCGAAGTCCATGTGAATGCCTCCAATGTATGTTTTTACATAAAAACGTACATTCGCTATAAGAGTAATTTCTGTATGAAGTTGCATATAATTCTCGATCTTGCGCGAAAGAATCGAAAAATAGTCACATCTTGCGATATGACTATGTTAAAGTCCAAACGCATTAGGCCTTGGTCAAGATGATCTTCTGATCCTCGACCAGGATGGAAAACTCGTCGCCTTCGCTGATGGACATGCCTTGTAGGTCAAGGCTCTTGAGATAGATCTTCAATTCCATCTTGTTGTTCACCTTGGGCCTCCTCGAATTCTTGAGGTAAAGGCCCTTGACCTCGTAGTAGGTCTTGTCGTCGCTCATCAGCTTCAAGACGTATTGCTTCAAGGTCTGACGATGCTTGACATCCATCTTGACCATGATCTCCGAGGCGTCCATGCCGTTGAAGATGCACTCGCGAAGAAGCGAAGGATTGTACTTCGACTCGATCTTCTTCTTGTCGAAACCTTCCTGTCCTTCAACGACCGCAGTATCAGTCTTCTTGCTCATACAAGCTCCTTTGTTTGGTTTGATTGATAATTTCTGTATTTGTATAAAGATACTTAAAAGTAGTTTTGTTTGCGTACTTTCTCTGCCAAATTGACTATTGCGGCGACGTGTATCCCGGTGGAAAACGGGCAATGGCCCTAGGATCAGATTTCCGGGGCTTTTGGTCACGGGGGAGGGCAAACTATGCGGCGAGGTCCAAACGGCCCAGGACGGGGCGTATACGAGGTCGGTTTTTCTGGGGACGGGCAATTTTATGCGGGACGGGGGCCATGTCGGCGGGCGCGCATATGGAGCCAAAGCCGGGGCGGGTTAATGAGGCCACCCTCTGGGCGGGCTAATAGAGCCACCATCGTTTTCAGCCTTCGCCCGGACTTCCGCGACGGGCTATCCACTCCACGAGCAACATCGAGGAGGAAGGGATGGCCAACCGGAGGTTCGCAGTGCATGAAATTCGTCACGTTATCAGTAGGATGCGCCTGGGCGAGTCCGACCGCCAGATTGCCAAGGCCGGCCTTATGGGCCGGGTCAAGGCGGGCAAGCTCCGTCTGTTGGCGCAGGATCAAGGTTGGCTGACCAAGGATTCGCCGCTGCCCCCCAACGAGGTCATCGAGCGGCTGACCAAAAAGACGTCCCCACCGCAACGCGGCCAATCCCAGGTTCTTCCCTTTGCCGAGCAGGTCCTGGCCTGGGCGGGGCAAGGCATTGCCTGGACGACGATCCACCAGACGCTGGTCAGGAAGTTTGCCTTCGCCGGCAGCTACGACGCGGTCAAACGCTTCTTGCGTCATCACAAGCAGGAGCGGCCGGCCACGGTCATGCTCGACCACGCACCCGGCGACGTGGCTCAGGTGGATTTCGGCGCAGGGCCGAAGATCATCGACCTCGGCACGGGAGAAGTGCTCGGGACCTGGGTCTTCGTCATGACCCTGGCCTGGAGCCGGCACCAGTACGCCGAGGTGGTCTGGGACCAGAAGGTCGAGACATGGCTTGGCTGCCACCGTCGGGCCTTCGAGTTCTTCGGCGGCGTCCCGGCACGGATTGTCATCGATAACCCCAAGTGCGCCATCACCAAGGCCTGCTACCATGATCCCGAAGTGCAGCGGGCCTATGCCGAGATCGCCGAGGGCTATGGCTTCCTCATCTCCCCTTGTCCGCCACGGGACCCCCAGAAAAAGGGAATCGTCGAGTCCGGGGTCAAGTACATCAAGAACAACTTCCTGCCGTTGCGGGACTTCCGGGACATCGCCGGACGCCAACCGTCAGTTGCTGGAGTGGATCATGGGTACGGCCGGCAACCGTGTCCACGGCACCACCCATGAGCGGCCGCTGACGCGTTTTGCCGAGGCGGAACGCCATTTCCTCAGGGCGCTTCCCGACGTGGCTCCGGAGGTCGTGACCTGGGCCGGGGTCAAGCTCCATGGCAACTGCCACGTCCAGTTCGAGAAGGCCTTTTATTCCGCCCCGTTTCAGCTGGTGCACCAGCATCTTTGGCTGCGCGCCGGGGAAAAGACCGTGCAGATCTTCCACGGCCAGACCCTGGTGGCCGTCCATTCCCGGCTGCGTCGGCCGGGAGGCAAATCCACCGTGAACGAGCATCTGCCCCCGGAGGCCAGGGCCTACCTCATGCAGACGCCGCAGTGGTGCCTGGAACACGCCGAGCGCATCGGTCCCATGTGCCGGGAACTCGTTGTCATGGGGCGGCGGTGTAAAACGTGCATTGGGCCGGGGCGGGGTCGCCCTGCGATTTGGGGGAGCGGGTGGGGATTTGGCCCTGGTCCCTTGAATACGGCCCAGGGAGGGGAGGAGGACGCGTGCCTGGGGGATATCCGGGGTGGGCTAAGATTGAAATTTAACTAGAAGTGGATTAGAGGAAGTTTTATGAGTGATTGGCTCAGGTTAAGCGAATACAAGGCAGATACGTTTAACAGAAGCTGGTTTTTTGGTAAATCTTACCATTTGACTTTTTTGTGTTGAGGTGCGGTGAATGTTGCGGTCTGGTATGTATTTTTCGAGAGGTTTTAGTGATTTTAAATTATTTTAAAAGCGCGAGTGTTAAATATCAATCTCAGTTGTTTAGGCTGTGGGTTGAAAAGTATGCTCGATTGAAAAATATCGAAAGGAAAATAGTTGATCCTAAGGAATTTGATCTTAGTCTTTTAAATGATTCGCTTAAGAATTTAGGGGTTAGGTATCTGGAGGGTGGCGATATTGCGGGTATAATTTTTACACTGAATCAAGAAGATAGAATGGCATTCGTTTTCGACAATGCGCCTTCTCTGCTCCTGTTTGGTGTGTATGAAATAGCGTTATTCAATGCCTATGTGTCGTGTCATGCGAATTTACATGCTTGGGATGTTAAAACGCTAAAATTTCTGTTTAAATTGTGTGATAGAGAGGTTCTTTATCGCTCTGGCGGTGTTTTTTGTGGGAATTATCCGCTAATTGTCTATAGGGGTGTTTGTGGTGAGGGTGAAGGTTATCGTCCCCGAGGGCTTTCATGGACAAATGATTTTGAAAAAGCGAAGTGGTTTGCAAAATTTCCAGAAGAACGTTTTGGCGTAAAATTGCCTAACTGTCATGTTTATCAGGTTAGTATAGCAAGAGAAGATGTTTACTTTTATAATGATGACAGGCAAGAGAGTGAATTTGTTTGTGATATTAAAGCAAGGCATCGTCCTAAGTTGGTCTGGGCCGATGAGTGATCTAGCCTAGTTGTAGAAGCCTCGAATATGACTTGAAAGTGTGATATTGTTTCAGAAAATTTTGTTGACATATTGCGCTTGTTGTGTTTGCCCTAAGGGCAGAATTTAAATATCAAACTAGAGGAGACTTGCCTATGCCACCGGCAACGAAATTCGACGCGATGAAACTCCGTACCATGATCACCGAAAGTAAGACTGCGCAGCAAATCATTGATGCTTTCGAGATTGATAAGGTGACGTTGAAAGCCCATCTCCTGAAGTTGATACAGATGGATGAGAAGTTTTATAAGATTGAAGGGATGGGGGACAGGGCAGTTTCTGGAAATGCCAAGTTCGGGACCACGGGGCTTCGTCTGTCCCCGACCCTGCTCACCAACTACGGGTTCAGCCAGGGGGATGAGTTCAAGGTCTCCAGCCTGGAAGAGGGGAAGATTGTGCTGGAGAAGAAGTAGCTGGATTTTAAATTATTCTATGAGAAAGCCCACGTCGTTCTGTGAAGAGGTGACGTGGGCTTAGGTGTTAAATATGACTCAAGTGAGGCGACTAGAGTCTTTCTATCTCAGATTTATTCCACATTTTTTTAGCGATCTCTGTGTATAGTTTTCTTCTGCTGTCTATTGATTCTTTGTTGAATAGTTCGATTGGAGTCATATTTATTCCTTCCTCTGTAATAAATTGACCGACCTGGGGATTGTTATCATAAAGGCTGGAAGTTAAACTTTGGGCAAGTATGTTTTCTGTCGCATATTTTCCGACCTTGTCGCTGTAAAGTAAATCCTTTAAAGAACGATTTCTTCCGCGGGGAAGAAGTATTAATCCTCCTATATTGTCACGTTCTATTTCTAGTTCTTTTAAGCTTGAAAAGTCGTTCTTGTCTCCATATGAATTTAGCACTTCCTGCCCTTTGTTTGGGATGATATGCTCAATGTCGAAAGTTCTCGTTCCTCTACTCCTATCCACATAGGATGCGAAACCGACTTTATTTGTTTGGTCAGTGTGATCTTCAATGAAGTCAGCAATCCGAGCAAGTAGCTGTAAGAGAACTTGGCGTTTGGTGTTAGTATATGAAATTTTTCCAATAGAATCGATTGACTCGTCAAGGCTATCTATTTCTTTGATAATTATCTCTTTGAGCTGAGAAAATTTTTTATGTCTAATTTTCTTTATAAGCGCAAAAATTAAATCCCTAACGTTGTCGTAAGTGTTGTCTTTTAAATTGATAGATCTAATCGAAAGTACGTAATCAAGATAATAGCTTGTGATTTTAAACTTTTTGTTGATCTCTGTGGATATGTCTGTAGAAATAACTGAAGAAAGTATTGCCATGGACTGTAATGTGAAATCCCTTGCCCCGTTGTAGAAAATGTGGGGAAAGGCGTGATTGTATTCAATCTCAGCAGTTTTAATTTTTATGTACTTATCTACAAAAAAAGGGATATTTATCGTCAAAAAATCGAAATAGTTGTCTTCATTTTCAAGCCCAAGCGTGCTAGTATTGTCAATAACCCATCGATAGTAACTGTCTCCAATATTTTCGAAATCTCCTGGAGGATCTCCTTTTACTTTTCCCCTTATAGTTGTAGCATACTGAGATCTTAAAAAAGTCTTAAAGAAAGCCGAGTCTTCATCACTTCCAAGTTCTCGTAGTGAGCGTACGCAATCATTCCATTTTGTGTGGGCAGCCTTATTGTTGTCATTGTTTTTAATTTTTGAGAGAAGAAAACCCTTTAATAGGTCAATCGGGCTTAATTTTAGTCCTCTGTCATTCATTGTGACAAATACTTTGTGCCCGTCTTGCTCTGTTGGAACAGAAATTTCAAAAAGAAATACTTTTTCAATAAGGTAATCAACAAAGTTCGGGAGTATTCTGTCTTTAATTTCATTAACTAAAAAATTCTCTATGTTACAAAATATTTCGAGCATCCGTCGTGTCCCTGGGTCAATATGAGGGATGCTTTCAACTTGTTCGTAAAGAACGCTATTTTCATCATCAATGCTAGATTCAAGAAGGATATCTAATAATTTTCGCCTTGCTTCGTCAAAGTTCATGTTAAATTCATTTTGGCCATAAATATTTCTCCGTAAACATTGTTCGAGTGTTGCGATGTTTAGTTCTGATTTGGCTTTAGATATCCTGTAAAAAAATATTAAAACTAGCGTTAATGTGGTCAGTCTCTGTTGTCCGTCAACGATAGCTTTGTAGCCGTGCTCTGCAGGTGTAGTGATTATGGTGCCCAAAAAATATGGGGCATAATCGCTAACACTTGTTCTTCCATGGCTAGGTTCATAGCTTTCCAGAAAAGCTTCTTGAATATCTGTCAATAATTCTTGAAGGTGTTTTGTTTCCCATTTATAGCGCGTTGATAGGTGGGGAATGTGAATCTTTGTTGAAGACATTCAGATACTTTTCGACGGTCAGAGGTAATTTCCATGTTCGTCTCCATGATATGACAGTTGTTTGTCTATACTGGAGCATTGGGAAGAAATCAAGAAAAAGTGCTTAACTACCATGTAATAACTTGGTTTTTCAGAGTAACATAATGAAATAGTTTGCTATTTTATTTGTCGCCTTCCCACAGTGCTTTTTTTCTTCCCCTGGGAGTTGTCACGAAGCTTACAATTTCTACCGAATAACGCAGCAAATAGGTTGTCCAGCCCTGGATAACCGGGATTTTGGATAAATTCTGGAGAACCGGGAACAATGGTGGACCATCCGGTCGATAGCTGCAGCTGTAGTCATGAAATCATTGTAGATTTTGTCCCATTGAGAGAAGACTAGGTTGCTGCTGATCAACACGCCACGCTCGTAGCGCTCCGCCAAAAAGGTGAACAGGACCTCCATCTCCTCCCGGTCCGCGTATGGCCTCACGAGGGACAAGGTAAAACCGTTCAGCATAGAGAATGGTTTCGATGGGCTCAAGGACTTGATGAAGCAAGCAAAGGATAAAATATTCCAGCTCTAGGCCTGTTGAAAGAAAAAGCTCCTATCGCTGATGGAAAGGTGGAGTAGGTCTAGAGCGTAGCGTTGGTAATCGAAAACCCAAGTCTTACGAAGTATGGTTGATTTGGGCGTGTACAAGTCTTTCGAATTCTTCGATGCTAAGCAATTTGCCAGAATTTCCATTAGAGAACCATTCTTCAGCGTGCTCTGTTATTATTTTGGACAATAAAGCCTTGTCATTTTTATCGATTTTAAAATATTTCGTCTCGACTTTTGTGCAAAGCGTCACTAAACATTCTTTCCCATTGATGCTTTTGTGACTAATTTTATCGTTGTTGTAGTCAGGGTCAGTTCGAGTAAAGTCATTTTTTTCAAATATCCTATAAACTTCTCCGCCCTTTATTTTTTTAGATGAATTAAAATATATATCGATGACTTTAGATCCTGGTTTAAGTTCAGGCCAGTCTTCGTAAGCACCGTTTGCTTCGTATTGTTTCATAATTTGTAATGTTTTATCTGAAAGTTTATTGTCATTGTAGATAGCAATGGCAAAATCTTTGTTGGTGAAAAAATTTTCTTTTAAGCAAGTAGTGAAATTTGGAAGTTTTCTTCTTTCCCAGATATCAATTGCTTTTTGTAAATCGGCCTCTGTTATATCAAATGAGTTTTCGTATAAGTTTTTTATCCAAAGTCGGATTGAATCTGATGAATTTTCAGTGATGAGCACACATCCTTCAATCCAACCATTAAAATCAAGTTGGTTAAATGCTAGCCCATTAGTTGAAGCATTTGCTGAGCCAATGACGCAACCTTTGTCTGAAAGGTAAATCTTTGCGTGAAGATTAGGGTTGTGCCGTAATTCAAAATTTGATTTTTTTTGTAACTTTTTTATCGCGAACGGATTCGTGCCTCCACTAGACAAATTGCAAATTATTTTTGTAGCTGTATTGCTATTGATTTTATTGAATAAAGCGTCAGATCCTTCTCCCCAGAAAGCAACTGCACAATAAGCGTATTTTGGCCGCGTAAATATTTGTTCAATTGAATTGTAAATATCATCATGATTAAGGAGGACTGTGTGCATGATCACCTCTGATGTGCGGAGAAAAAGTTGTTGAATTGGGAGTTCTCTGTGTTTACAGAGATGAGGCTGTTGAATAAAGCTAGACAAACCTCGGCATCGTATAGAGCTTCGTGAAGCTGAGCTTGTTCGACAACAATCCCTCTCAATCTTGCGGCATCCGATAATTTCCCTCCGCAAAGTTTCATGGTACATATCCATGGGATTTGGAGATTGGCGAAGCTACTATCAAACTTTGCATTGTGGGCAACTGCGAACTCAGCTCCACTAGCAAAAGAACTTAATCCTTGATCATGCTTGAAGTAGACAGGGTATTCGGCTCCTGTTCGAAGCTTTTCTATTTCTTTGGCAGAAAGTCCATTGACAGCTTGTGCATGCGGATTCCACTTTTCGACTGGATGATAATATCGAACGAATGTATCGAGTCTGTCTACTTTTTTGATATTCCAATCGACAGCTATTTTTATGGCGGCAACAGATAAAACAGAAGATCGATAAAATCCATTTGTTTCAAAATCTATAACTAGCCCAATCATATAGTTAGTTCCAGGAAAGTCTGTTTAGTTGTATAGTAGTGTTGTTAGTCTTAGTTCTTCAGCGATTCTTTTTTTAAGATCTTTAGGCTTTATAAGTTTTGCTTCTTTTCCAAAGCTTAAGATCCATGCGATCAGTTCTGGCGCGCTTTGAACCATTAACTTTAATGAGATGCTACCATCTTCATGTTCTGTTAGCTTCTGGTTGTCACTCCACCGTCTTTCTTTAATATAAGTAGCTACCTGCGGAGTGAATTTTATCAAGGCTAAAAAGGGATCGTCTTCCATGAAGCCAAAATAAAGTTGTTTCTGATCGTTTCCTTGAATTTTAAAATTATGTTTGCTTTTTAATATTGTCGCGTCGATGATCCTGTGAATGGAGAATGTCGTAGGGTGCAGTATCTCTTGCTCTTTGTCGTTATTGAGAGAGGACCCTTCGGCATAGAGTGATTCATGATAAGAGATGATTTTCATCGGAGCGAAGCAATGCCTTTTTGGTTCTGTTCGATGTGGTGAATGGTAAATAATTTCACAAACATTTTTTTCGCGGATGGCTTGTAAGATTTTTTCAATAATGTCTTGGTAAGGCGTGTAGTCGATAGCTCCTTTAACTGAGACATCGTAAATCGAGTCGAAGGCGTCCGCTCTGTCTGCCATAGTGGGGAGAAGGGCGGTTGTCTTATTAAGAGCGCTTTCCACCTCCGCAGAGATTCCTTTCGGCAAAAGATGCCAGACGAGATCCTTGCACATCCCCAATAGTTGAATTTCCCTGGGCGAAAGTGACACGTGAGGTCGTTGGGATGACTCGATTTTGAACCATTTCTGGCGGTCTTGCGTCCGGACTTTAAGTTCAATGCCTCGCGTAAGGGCCAGTTCTTCAGCAATTCTGCTAGCGTTCTGTTTTGAACATTGAAGCATTTCAGCTAGTTGCCCAAGTGAATATTCGCCTCCAGTGAAAAGTAATATACTGAAAAGATTGAGAATTTTCTGCGAACGTGATGAATATTGGTCTTTTTTAGGCGGCATTTTGAGTAACCATCTGTTTTAAAAGCATAAAATATTTTTTCAAAAGTACCGAATTATGGAACGGCCCGCAACTACTATCCCGCACATGGCTGCCACGGAGGGCTAGATGGTGACGTCAGGTGATGAAAAGAGGGATAGTCGGTTTGAGTTTTGCAACAGCTGTAGTTATTGGAACACAGGTTCATCGTTAATCATTGAAGGAATCGAGTTGCGTTATTGTGCATTGGTTGAAAAAGCACGCTGTGCTTATGATTTCAAGTGTGAGATGGTAAAAGCTTTAACCAGTAATGTCTAGGGGGAAATATGGATATTTTTAAAAACAACATTGCGGATGTCTACGCTTTTTGGATCGATAGGGATGAGCGTACTGGCTTTTATTATCCATCTGCTGTGGATTCAATCGTAGTCAATCCGCAGGAACACACCCTGCGTGTCGAGCTTCGTGGCAATGATGAAGAATTTCAAGTAGTCTTCAAAAAGGAAAATTCAAAATGGTTCTACAAGTCGGATGCTTACGAAGACGGAAATGAAGATGAGTGGTTTGCGATTGACTGCTTCGTCGGCAATGGAGAGTTTGTGTTTGTTCGGTCTGATGATTATGAGCAGATTTATTTTCATGTGGTTTTTGAATAGGTAATTTGCATGGCTACTTTCGAAAAGCATTGTGAGGCTTCTCAGAGAGAGTTTGGGAATCCATACCCAGAGATACATCGTTGGCTTGATGAATTTCATGGTGTCGAACCCTATATGACCCGGCATCGGAAACTCAGGCACCATGCTGCTGGAGTCAGGCTGGCGATAGAAATTTTTGGAGACTATGCCGAGAAGGTAACCATGCAGCATATTATCATAGATCTCAAGGAGGAGGGTTGGACAGACTCAGATCATTTCCCTCTGGACGAATTTGATTATGTAAGTATGGGCTTGTGGTAATGTCGTTATTATTCAGAAGATATTTATTGAGTTAATGGTTTTGATGTGGTTTTAGGTTGTTCTGTGTCTTGTCTTCGTCGTGTTCTGTGGCGATCAAATACATAACCAAATTTTTTTAAAAGGAGAGATGGCATGTCAAAAGTAACTGCGACACTTAAGCGATTGAAGATGGTCGTTGCTACATTGGAACAATTCAAGGACACTGAAGCTGTGGTGCCAGAAGATGGTTGTCTTTATCAAACATTTAACGACAGTCTCGTATATGTTTTTAAAGATTCGGATGGAAATATCTATGGTGTTGTGCTAAAAGGGGGGCATGGAATCAACCATAGCCGGGGTACAAACGCAGGGGAGACCTATTCCCTGGATGAGGACGGCTATTGCGAGCGGTACGAAGGGGAAGAACTTGTAATGAGTTTGGCTAGGAAACTAGATATTGCTTTACCATAAACAACCTTGCCGAGCCGGCATCGATCTGTTTATGTGCCACCCCGGATAAGCCGGGGTGGCTGACGTGGTGTCAATTTATTTGGAGTCTAAACAGTGAGACAAGATTTTTACGCACGTGTGTTTCATGCCTGTGCTGGAAATTACATGGGTGATTATGATAAAATTATCGTCGCTGAAGTTGTACCTATTCTTGAAGAAACAGATGTTGCATATGATCTGTCGCCTGAAGGTGTTGGTTCTTGCTTGCTTGGTATGGCGTCCTCGGATTGGAACGTACAAGAATGCAGATCTGTTGTTTCGAAGTTGCAGGCTGTTGAGTATGTAAATGATGTCTTATTGTTGAAGGTGTCCAAGATGAGCATGCTTTTTTTTGTTGTTGGATCAGAAGATTTGAATAGAATGATAATGAGTCAGTATGCATTGACTTCTGATGGTGGGTTGTTTGTGATAAGTGTTTTTGTTTTTAAAGATATGACAGTTAGTGCGTTGGGTTGCTCTGGGATGTTTGGAGAGGATTTTGCAGGATTGACTTTTTATGATGATACTGACAATGATAAGGTGTCTCGGATTTTGGATACGATCGCACATGCTTTTTTGAGAAGATCTTTGATTTGTGTTGATGCAGCTGATTTGAAGTGTGTCATGGCTGGCAAGCTTTCTGTTGGGGTTCGATTTGATTCAAGGCTTAAAAACGCTACTTCTAGTTTTGATTCTTTTGTTTTAAAGTACGAAGATTTGATTCGACAAACAACAGGGTTATTTGTGTTTTTGGTTTTCGATAAAAATGTTGAGTTCGGCATTGATTTCATTGATTCTATTGTGGAGCGTTTGAGGCGCTTTGTTAACCCAAATGCTGCCATGTTTTTTTCAGTGGATTATATGCGTGAACAAGTTGATGAATTCAGCTGTGTGATGGTTGTGAATGTGTAGTTAGTATTATTTTGTTTTCTATGTCTAATGCTTGTTTCTTGTGGCCTACTAGGGTGGGGCTGACCTGCACCATGGATTCTCTGCCGAATAACGCTGAAATAGGTTCGCCAGCCCTGGATAACCGGGATTTTGGATAAGCTCTGGAGAACCGGGAATGTCCCAGCGAGGATTGATTTTGTCCACGGGGCGGTAGTTTTTCTTCAGAAAAATCAAAATATTTCAGTGTATTAAAAAATCAAGTGCGGCCTTCTAAGCAGATCGATGGTTTTGCAACTGCCTAACATGCCAAAATAACACCGAATTCTTGAAAATAATAAGCCAGACCGCATCTTCCCAAAAGGCAGATTGCTGGGTGCGAGAGCTCCCAGACACGTCAGACCAGGAGCAGGCCACTTCGGCGGCTTGGCGCACATCGAGAGAAAAGCTGAGAACGGTTGCTAGCCCCTCCCTTTAAAACCGACTAAAAATGGAGTATTATCGGTAACGTGGGTCCATAAATAAACATGTCCGGAGGTTTGCGAGAACTTTGGATTAGTAATAAGGTGTCAAGCTGTGTTTGCAGTTGAACTCTCTGTCATGGCAACAGTCAAACAAATCATTTGTTTGTCTTTTTAGGTTGCTTTGATTTCATAATTCTTAAATATAAGTCATCGAGATAAGCTTCTGGCCAGATTGTTTTGTAATGATTAATCCAAAAATTTTTGATGTATTTTTCTGACTCTAAAAGAATATACTCTAATACCGCAATTTTTTTCGCTGTTTTTGTGATGTCAGCTTCGTTCCAATTGTCGCCATGCATTATTAGATTTCTTTCGTTGTAAAATTCGTCGCAAAAAAAACGAATAAATTTCTCGTCTAGGATATCATTCATTCGGGAAATGTTAAGTAAAGTTCCGATGGATATATTAGTGTTTTTGGTGCCGTCTTTCTTGTTTATAATTGCTGATATTTTTTGCGTGTCGTTTTCTTGCTCAAGTATTTTTTGGGTATTTTTGCTTGTCCTGTTTACAAATTCAGCAAATGTCCAGATGGACCCTTCAATCAGCGCTAGAAGACCACACATGGCTGGGTAATGCCATTTCTTTTTATAGCACCTTAGAGACTCTTTGATGGCATTTTTTTTACAACAAATCATCAGAGAATAGGGGGGCGACATATATCTTGAGCCAATACATGCTTCGATCTCTTTAAAGCCGTTTTTGTATTTGCCTGCGAAATAATTTGATATATCTTTTCCGTCTTTATGTATACGCAAAAGGGCGATAGCTGTTGAAACCGGGAGCTGGTTTAAAGACCATTGAATTGGTAGTGAAGAATATTTTTCGTCTGTTATATAATAATTAAGGCTTAGGCGGAAAGGTTGATAGATTGCAGCTGCGATACGTTTATCGAGCAATTTGTCGCTGGTTTGGTTGCTTACTAGATACTTGGTTATTTTGAGAAACAAGTCGTTTTTAAGTGAGTGTATGTCGAACTTGAGCCTTTCTATGCTATCGTATTCTTCTTTTTTGTCTTCTTTTAACTTGCGTACTATTTTTTCAACAATTTTAAGCTTATCATTGTTGTTTGACTCCTTGATTTTATTTATATTTTCGTATTGGTTGCCGTAAAACTTTTTTTCGAGTTCTAAAATTCGTGCTTGTAGCAACGATAGACTTTCAATCTTATTTGCTGAGTATATTTCGGAGATTTTGACAAAAAGACTCTCATCAAATTTTGCTCTACGTACGAGAGATAAAATTTCATTATACTTAACGTCAGCTGAGAGATCTTTAATTAGGAGGTTGTCGATAAATGAAGTTACAAAAACAACAGACGACAAGTATTCTTTGTCGATATCTGTTATTTTTTCTAAAGTTTTAATTTTTTCTCTCTCGTTAAGAATATCTCGTATTACTGGCCATATCACATGCATTGTTTTCTGCATGTCTTCAATGCTTGTGTTTTTCATTTGATCAATAATTTCTGGATGAGATCTTATTGCTTCTAATGTCCGTGAATCTTGTCTTATTAGATCTTGTAAACTTGGGTTTTCACGAAAAAAGTCAATGAATTCATCAATTCTGTCGGCCATGGCACCCTCTTCTCGATAAATTAATTCTCATCCAGAGCAGTATCTGACAAATATAGCCACGTAGTTGCTATATTTGTCAAGGGTTATAATCTCCCTGCTCTATAGTGACAGTACCGGGCTCATCTGTGCCAGGAATTCTCTACTGGATAACGCTGAAATAGGTTCTCCAGCCCTGGATAAGCGGGGTCTTGGATAAACTCTGGAGAACCGGAAATGTCCCAGCGAGGATCGATTTTGTCCAAGGGGCAGTAGTTTTTCTGCTGAAAAATCGTAATATTTCAATATATTAAAAATTCAAGGGCGGCCTTCTAAGCAGATTGTTGGTTTTTCAACTGTCTAACATGCTAAAATAATATCGGATTCTTGAAAAAATCAGTGCAGGCCGCATCTGCCCAAAAAGCAGACTGCTGGGCGAATTGCGTCCAGGTCTACTTGGACTATAGCTTAACCTCGCCGCCAACCCGTCCAACCCAGCCGGACCACCTCATCCTTCGCTGTACTGGCCTAGGGCGTGTCCTCAATTAAGCCAAATGACGGTGGCGGCGAGATGGATAGCTGCGAGAAAATTTCGAGCCGTTTTGTCATAGCGCGTCGCTATGGCACGGTACTGTTTGAGACGGCAGAAAAAATTTTCAATCAAGTGTCTGGCCTCATAGAGAGCCTTGTCGTAAGGGCGCTGTTGCTTGCGACATTTTCTCGACGGGATGACGAATTCCTTGCCGGCCTCGCGTAGTGGTTTGA
>Ga0074193_1000132_pt1 | contig 137360 bp, 117 predicted proteins | sample EPASupsiteHSE605_FD_64523 | JGI IMG/M metagenome (GOLD analysis project Ga0074193, IMG submission 64523) | Bioremediated contaminated groundwater from EPA Superfund site, New Mexico - Sample HSE6-05 | ecosystem: Environmental > Aquatic > Deep subsurface > Groundwater > Contaminated ... | reverse complement strand
CCGCTCCGCCAATAAAACCATGCGCCTGGCTGCTCATACCGTTATCGCGCCATAAGTGGCCGTCATATGGCACAAAGAACCACTGCTGCTCTACCAGATCCCGGTTATTTCTATTGAGAACCCGATCCAATGCATTCATACCATTGCGAACGAAATCAATCTGATTCATCACCGCAGCCGAAACCATTTTTTGGTCATCCCCCGCGTTATTAGCCGTATAGATAGCAGCTTTTTCATTACTGACATTAACTGTCAAAAATTCCGGCATCTCGGTACTATACTGGATCTTGTCAAAATTATTGACCGTCAGCGTATTTGTTGCATCTGAGAATTCAATATTGTTAATCAGCGCCGACTGGCTTACGCTATAGGCTGTGCCTGCCGTATAGCCTGCCGCTGGACGAAGGATAAGTGCGGCATTAGAAAAATCAAGCTTTGTGTTTCTTGCGGCAAAAAGATCCTTTGTTGTAGCAAAATCCCGCAGGGTCGTTGCCCATTTGCCGATGCTTACATTCACACTACGATCTGTTTTACGCTGCGAATACATCGTATTGACACCAAGCTCGGCACTTAGGGTTTGATTGTTGTTGGAACTATTTGCCGTAACATCACTCGATACATTAATAACACCCGTATTGTTTACATAACGCGTTGCTGGTGTTAGCAGAACACCCTCAAAGCACATACCGTTAGCTGCACTGTAGGCATCTGTCCCGGTAGTGCTTTCTATGGCTGCATTGATTATGCCATAGTTATAATAATAAGTATTACTGGCAATTGTACCGTTTTCACCAATCCCATAGGCCTCTGCCGTAAGCGGTGCTAATAAACCTAATTGCTGGGTCGCTGAAAGACCTCTTGAAATAGCAGTTACCGTACCGTTATTAATGACCGTACAGCCGCCATTTTCCCCAATTGCATAAGTTGCGCCTCCGCTCCTATTATAGAGTATACCATTGTTCGTGAGCAAACCGCCGCCTTTGGTCGTTGCGAGCCCTCGCGACATATAGGATAGTGGTACATCGATATATAACAGACCATTATTAGTTATCGTAAGGCCGCTATGGGACGAAGTCATTCCGCGTACATTTGCGCCGTTGCTGCCATTTCCCGTTACACTGATCGTACCATTATTAATCATCGTAGAATTATCATTAACGTACATTGGATGCGAAAAGATATCGTACTGAGTATAACTAGAGTCTTCATCAAAATACATATTGATCTTACCATTATTGATTAAAGTAGAATTGTTTCCGGCAATCATGCCCCAGCCCATGATATTGTCATAGGTTTTTGACATATCCGAGGTTATTTTTAAATCATTTTTGTTATTTTCCACGATGTCCTTGAAATGCATGTTGATTGTACCGTTGTTCGTAAGAGTAACATAATCACCAGGAACCATGCGGCTGGCATTAGTTGGATCCGTTACCAGCGAAGCCATGCCATAAAAACACAAGTTCAGGTTATTCACACCTCCCGGAACATCATCCTTCTTATACAAAAAAGTAGCATCCCCTGCTGACGGAACACCTTTTGTATTGATGGTACCGTCGTTGACCGCAGTAGTAGGATTCGCTGCCGTACCACTACCTACTGTGACTTCATTAGCGGCTTTTGCATAAGACGGATACCCCGTGACCAATGCTACCATCATACACGCATATATGATTTTATTTGTCAATAAATCCTTGTTCATACTATTCTCATCCGTCCTTTGAAGAAATCCTTAATCCATTACTAGCCTCTTGCCCAACTCATAAGCTTTTGCCAAATCCCTTGGGAACTGTACTTCTCGGTGACTATGCTTTGCGGCCACATTAACGCCAGCTGCATGATATTTGCTATAGTCATCGAACTGCATTGTAAAGTTGGCCGTCATATATTCTACAGGGCCAAAAACCATCTCCATGAGAAATTTATCGAATTGGCAAGATGACTCTATTCCCAAATTATGCATAACTTCCTGGCTTGCATTCATACTATAGATGAATATGCTTGGGATGTCCTTTAATAAATACTCCGCATGAGTCTTCTCATCATAGTTTTTATAGGGAAAATGCAGTCGTTCCAGAAAGGCCGCTAAGCCACTGCTCATATGTCCCATATAAATTGGCGTTGCAAAAATCCAGGCATCCGCTTGCAATGCTTTTGTTAATAAGGACGTAATATCATCCTGTATTGCACAGCCTTTACCATAAAAAGAGCCTTTTCGTTTGCATGCATTGCAGCTACGACAACCTGTGTAGTGCAAATCATACAACTCAACCCTCTCTATTTCTGCTCCTTGCCCTTTAGCACCATTCAATGCTGAGTCCAAGAGCAGCGAACTATTACCCTCCTTACGCGGACTACCGTTAAAGCCAAGAATCTTCAATTTTCTTTCACCTCATCGTCTTAACTGCCTTAACGCGGTATTTTCCGTTCAGTCGATCTGCATAATACCCATCGTAAGCAAATTTGATATTGACTCCCCAATTAAACATTCCATTGAAGGTTTCCTGTGCCAAAAGAAACATTCCCGGTCCGTCATAGATATCCGGAAACAGCTTTTTATTGTACCACTGACCCTGTGGCTCCGTTCTTTGGATAATTGTCGATAATTCTTTTAATGCTGGAATCCGCCAGCCAGTCTGCCCCGCAATTTCTTTGTGCACAAAATAGCTCTCTGCTTCCTGCACAGACAAGAGAGGTAGTTCTTCCTGTAGCCACATCAGATTTGTATATTGATCAATCACACAGCCATTTTGAACGATATAGCGCCGGTCTTCTTTATCTGAAAGATTCATATAACCGCTACATACTGCAATACAGCCGCACTTTTGCATCTGCTGTAAGGGAATTGCGCAGCCATAACCAAAGTAAATGGCCCAAGTACGCGCATCATCATATAATGGATGTTCCTCACCTGTCCAATAGAAATCAGACTGTACATAGGACTCAAATGCATCAAAAACTGCTAACGTTTTCCCACTGTAATTTGCAATAAAGCGCAGCTCGTCAACTAAAGGAAGCCGCCAATTGTTATAGCCGCCAAAAAACTCTTTATTAAGTTCCTTGATATGCTCTTTTGCCTCCGCATAGGTAAACTGCTTTTTCTCTGAATACTTTTCATAAATTAGACCTGTATACATATCCCTAACGTAAAAATCCGTTTCACCAAAAGAGCAGGCTGTATTCTCTGGAACAACATCGATAATAAATCCTTCGGCTGAGAACTTTTCCTGCTGGCCGCTGGATGGCATTTTAAATACACCCTGACCTTCATCATCAAGCGTACGGACTAGGCGATAACAAAGCGCCATGTCCTTCTCAGCATAATAGCCGTCATAGCCAACATTAAAATTTGTTACCCATACGTAGGTGTCTTCAAATAAGTTAGCCGTTATATGCTGCAGGATTGGTGGCTGTAGTACATCATGCTCGAAAAACTCATCAAAATACCAGCTCTGATTTGCATAGCTTTCATCAAAAATTGAATTAAGTTCATGCACTGTTGGCAAACGCCAATCTAGAGCTCCGGCAAACTCATAATCTTTTAGCATTTTCTGCACATCATTATAACTTTTTCGTTCATTCTGTTTTTTCTGCCACACGAGCCGGAGTACCTTATCTGTGATCGTTCCGTCGCCATTATCAATAAACCGTTCTACACTCTGAAGTTTCTTCTCACCCCGGACAGCTAGTCCATAGCTTTTTAAAGATTTGTTTTTCGTAGTTGCCGCACCCAAATTGAAGTTAATGACCCAGCCGCAATCTGGCCTGATTCCATAGCTCTGTCCACACCAGTAATCATCCGGCACAATACCTTCAAATACACTTTGGGCAAATGCCGGCGCGATTTTTTTGTAGCTTATTAATGAGCGTAACTCATATTTATCTGGAACGCGCCAATCATTATAACCGCCGTAATTTTCCTCATTTAGCTGCTGGATATAATCTATATTGAATTCTTCCCAGCTCATCTTGCGTTGATAAAAATTAATGGTTGCCGAAGCAAGCGATTTTGCTTCCCAATAAAGACCGCTTTGCCTATCAAAAATAACTTTGACCTCATCCTGACATACTTTTGATAGCGCTAAGACCTGCCGCTGCCCATCACATTTTTCATATTGCATATAAATCGCCTCACTTTAAGCTTTCCTGCCGTCCGGGATTGGATTTTTCATCGGATTGAATACATCAATCGCTTCCGTATCGCCTACCGCTACAAAGGAGTGTTTGACATTCGGCGGAATAAGGTAGGCGTCCCCCTGGCCGATCTCAAATTTTTCATTCTCCATCTCAATAATAAACCCACCTTTAATCACATAGCCGAACTGCTCTGACTCATGGCTGTGCATTGCAACAACTTTGCCCGCTGCCATATTCCAGTGAAACACGTTCATGTGCTCACCTTTGCCAAAATATTGGAATATGACCCCTGGATTGATTTCCTTTTTCTCAATTTTTTGGTGATAAATCATCATTTTGCATTCATCTCCCATTCTGCTTCATTAAATTTTCCCTTTGCACGTTGGGGAGGCTTCTCAGAGAACAGGATTCCAGCTGTGCCGACTTCATTTAATTGGTATCCATCAAAAAAAATATACACTCTATCCTGAGGAACATTGGTAAGTTCCGAAAAAATCCGTACAAATTCCTTGGCAATAACCTTCTTTTGGCTTTCTGCCAATTCAATAGACTGAATCGTAATTGCTGGCATGAGTAATCTCCTCCTTACATTTTCGCATTGCAAATAATAACGGAATAAGCTCCTAAAATAAACTGTTGCTCCGGATTGAAGGGAATTGGCTTTGTATAGAATGCCTGTTTACCAAGATCGGTATTGGCAACAACTTCCCACAAAAATTTCTCAGGCAACTGCGGTAGCCAAATACCACAGGATTCAAAGTGGGCATTAATCCCAATATAAATAAAGTCATCCTCACCATCCCGCGTCTTGCCAGCAAACATGACTCCGATTACGCGATTTTCCGCTGAATAATCAAATTCCCAGGAATTCGTACCATGTAGACTCACGATTGGATACCCCTCTGGCACGCCTTGGGACATTTTTTGCAGAACAGGATGTTCCTTACGAAAAGCAATCATATTCTGAAAAAAAGTGAAAATTTCTTCATTTTTCTTCAGCATATCCCAATCGAGCCAGGAAATCTTATTATCTTGACAATATGGATTGTTATTACCATACTGTGTATTGCCGAATTCATCTCCCGCCAAGATCATCGGAATGCCAACACTCGTAAGCAGAATAGTTGCTGCGTTCTTAATCATCTTACGCCGCAGGAAATTCACATTTTCCTGATCACAATCACCTTCCCAGCCGCAGTTCCAACTGTTTTCATCATTTGCGCCGTCTGCATTGCCCCAGCCATTTGCTGCGTTATGCTTGTAGTTATAAGCATAAAGATCCCACAGTGTAAACCCGTCATGGCAAGTAATAAAATTAACGGAAGCACAGTCACCGCGCCAATATGGATTGTAGATATCCTCCGAACCTGCAATGCGTGAAGCGACATCTCCAGCCAGTCCTGGTTCTCCCTTTAAAAATTTCCGCACATCATCCCGGTATTTGCCGTTCCATTCCGCCCAGCGTCCGTAGGATGGGAAGCTACCCACTTGATAAAGTCCACCTGCATCCCAAGCTTCTGCAATGAGAATGGCATCTCTGAGTAGCGGATCATAAGCCAAAGCCTCCAGCAGTGGTGGATTGCTCATTGGCGAACCATCCTGATTACGTCCCAGGATAGCTGCTAAATCGAACCGAAAACCATCCACATGATATTCAGCGACCCAATAGCGCAGACAGTTTAAAATCATTGTGCGAACGATGGAGTGGTTGCAGTTCAGCGTATTGCCACAACCGCTGAAATTGTAATAATAACCCTCTGGTGTCAGAATATAATAGGTTTTATTATCAATGCCCTTAAAAGAAATATATGGGCCGTGCTCATTTCCTTCCGCGGTATGGTTAAATACTACATCTAGAATGATTTTTATATTATTCTTATGCAGTTCTTTTACCAAATTTTTAAATTCGTCAATTTGCATGGAATATTTGCCGCTAGCGGCATAGCCAGCCTTCGGCGCAAAAAACGCAACCGTGCTATAGCCCCAATAATTATAAAGGGTCTTCCCCTCTTCATCCTTACGGCAGCCCTCGAACTCATCAAATTCAAAAATTGGCAAAAGCTCAATTGCCGTAATGCCCAGTTTTTTTAGATAAGGTATTTTCTCCCGCAAACCAGCATAGGTTCCTTTGTATTTAACGCCTGAAGACTCATCTTGTGTGAAACCCCGTACATGCGCCTCATAGATAATCAGCTCGTTATGCGGTGTCTTAAGCGGCTGGTCGCCTTCCCAGTCAAAATCATCTAGCGAAACCTTCGACCGATACTGGAACTGATTCGACCAATCCGGCTCCACTCCCCATACATTTCGGCCAGAAATCAGCTTCGCGTATGGATCTAAAAGACACTTGGTATGGTCGTAAACATCGCCACAGGCAAAATCATATACCCCATCAATATAAAAACCGTATTCCAGATTTTCATAGTCGAGATCAAATACAATCATGGCAAATACATTGCCAATGCGGTAGCTAGGCGGAAATGGAATCACTGCAAATGGTTCTTGTTCATGATTTTGAAACAATACCAATTCACATGATTTTGCGCCAGATGAATAGATGGAAAAATTTACGCCACCTGGCACAATACATGAGCCATTATGTAAAAATAATCCTGGTCTAGTTTTATATTTGCCATATGTATCCGTAGGATTCGTGTCAATTCGCATAAATTTTCTCTCCTTAGCTCAAGGCCTTTTCTGCATCCTCAATGGTCGGGACACATTTTAGCATCTTAATAAAACCGGTCATCTCAAAAACATCGATGACTTCTGCAATCGGTGCCGCAAAAACAAGTTTCATCCCTTTTGCCTTGGCGGTCTTGGCCATAATTAACAAGGAGCGTAGACCAGAACTCGATACATAGCTGCATTTTTCCATAAATATAATAGTTGGCTTATCTTCAAATAAAGACAGCACTTCTTCCCTGACTAGATCCGATGTGGACACATCGAGCTGCCCATCTAAAGCGATAATTTTTATATCATCATTTCTTTCTACTGATACCTTCAATACACTCACCCCTCAAGTTTTTGACATGTTAATCGGCGGATAAACCTCGCCATCGACAATTGCATTGATAATACATGGTTTTTTTAGTTTCATTGCCTCATGCAACGCTACTTCAAATTCAACAATATTTCTGACCGTCCATCCTGCCGCCCCACAAGCTGCGGCATACTTTTCATAATCTGGATTATTAATATCCATAAACGCTTGTTCATGGAAGTTTGCCAGCAGGAATTTCTTAATAACGTTATATTCACTATTGTTAAAGATGATATAAATGACTGGGATATTATGTTTTACACAGGTCAAAAGTTCAAAACCGGCCATAAGGTAACCGCCATCACCGCAGGCACAAATGACCGGACGATCAGGATTTGCACATTTTACGCCGATAGAGCCGTTTACATGACTGGCCATCGGACCGAAGCTGCCTGGATTTTGATACCATTGATCTTTTGTAAGATTCAAATAGGCACTTAGCCATAGCATATGTGCACCAGCATCGCCTAAAATAATCGTATTTTCTGGCAAATGCTCGGAAAGGACCTGTACAAGGCGTCCTGGATGGATCTTATCATTGCTCATCTCTGGCAATTTTTCATCATACCATTTATTCCGGGTAAACATTTTCTCCGGCAAAGGCAGTACCTGTTGCTCTGTTAAATAATTGCTAAGCTTTTCTAAAGCATCCTTCGCATCACTAACCAGAGGAAAGTCACTTGCATAAACTTTATCAATTTCATGATGATCAATATTGATATGAAAAAGCTTTTTCCCTGCCATAAGTTTTTCCTGAAAGCCAAATGTAGCATTTTCCGCGAAAGAGTTCCCTACGGCCAGGATTGTGTTCGCCTGCGTAAAATATTCATTGGCGCTCTTATCGCCGCTGCTACCAAATACGCCCAGCGATAATTCGCTATTTTCCGGCAGATAGCCCTTGGCATCCATCGTCGTAGCAAATGGAATATGCCATTTCTCCACCAGTTCCGTCAATACACTTTGCGCTTGACTCCGGATACAACCATAGCCAATAAGCAGCATCGGTTTATTGACGGCGGACAAACTCTGGGCAAAGCTACGGTTAAACACCGCGGTTTCTGACTCTGCTGGACGAATCAGCGGGGTATGAATTTCTATTGTACGATAGAATGGTACTGTAGCAATCGTTATATCCTTGGGAATATGAAGATGTACTGGTCCTGGCCGCCCTTCAAACGCAGTATAAAGCAAATCCTCCAGTACTGCTGCGGCGTCTTTAGCATCCTCTAAAATCACGGACTTTTTCGTTGTAGCACTGAACATTGCCTGGGAATCTGGTGTGCGTGAAAGGCCAGTAGACTCGTTCAAGGCGCCTTTGCCGCGCATACGACTTGAAGTATATCCGGTGATTGCGAGCATCGGGATAGAGTCGGAATAGGCTACGGCCAATCCCGAAAACAGATTGAATGCGCCCGGTCCGCCCGTTGCAAAGCATACGCCCAGCTTACTAGAGTACATGGCATATCCAGCTGCCATAAACGAAGCCGCCTGTTCATTATTTGTAATAATCGTGTTAATCTTACAAGATTTATGGAGTGCTAGCAGCATAGAGGCATTGACCTGTCCCGAACCGCCAAACACATAATCAACTCCGATATCTTCTAGAACCTTCACAATGGTCTGATTGACGTCCATTAACTCACATCCTTATTTTGAAAAAGTTCCATGCGAAGCGATTATTTAGCTTTACACAGAACTTTTTCTATAAAAATTCTTAAATTATAAACCCTTTTCCTTTAAAACTTCGACAATCTTCTCACCATAAGCAATCGAAGATTCTACGGATGTACCAGTGACAAACGGCCAGTCGTAAACTACACCTGGTTTTTCACGCGATGCGGAAGCATCAGCCACACACTCACCGTTTGGACCTACTGCATCGCGCGTGAGGTCTTCAATCGGCCACAAAAATCCCGGTGTAATGACGTCTGTTCCCTTATTATCCGGTGTTGCGCCATAAAGTTCATAGGTCGTATCAAAATCACCGTAGAAATCCCAAGCACGCGGATGAGCAGCAATTTTCTTGCCATAAATAATGCTATTATAGTTGTCATCTGGATCACGCAGGAAGACCAGAGTCGATGTAGCATAGCATAGGCCTCCCACAAGCTTGTTAGATTTATAAGCATCCATGAGGAGCTTATGCAGGAAATAATCGTTGCTCATATCGATCATAGCACCCAACCCTCCGGTCAGAACAATCGCATCATAATCCTTCATATCTGCTTCTTTGAACTTTATCGGCTGAGCCCACTCATCGCCATCCACTAATTCTTTAGTACGATCGCATACTTCCTTAGGATTTGTATAAACATTTTGTATTGGATCAAAGAAATTGGGATCTACGCTGATTTGCAACGGCAGAGGTTTCTTACCAAACCTAGTTGCTAAAGTAAGCTCATGCCCTGCTTTTTTCAAAATGTCCCACGGAGCCTGTAACTCCTCACCCCACGTACCAAAATTCGTTGCCGCTACTAATACCTTTGCCATTTAAAAATCCTCCCTTATACTTAACATTTTTTGTAAAATTCCCCCAAATAGGGGACATTGTTACCTAGTGTTAGTTCTTTAAAAGCGCAATGATTTTTTGAGCAAATGCCTGATGTGCATCGCCAGTCCTGGCAGAAACCAAATCTCTATCGACAACAACATCCTCATCAACATAGTCAATACCCATGAGATGAGCATCACCTAACAGATTATTATGAACTACCATTTTTCGTCCTTTGACCAGTTCATGGATCGGCGCCATAAGCCAAGCTCCATGGCATATGATGCCTTTAATCATATGCTTATCAGCAAAGCAGCGCTGTAAGAACGCGCAAGCTGGTGGCAGTTTTTTTATATCTTCAGTATACCGCAGTCGATCTGCAGTATAACCAGCTGGTATAATTACAGCTGCGTATTCTCTTAACTCTCTATCATCAATAAACTCAAAACTCTCTGAGCACTGAAACGCCTTGCGTTCTTCATGACCAGTAAAGGTCAGACTATCATTTCCCCACAAGCGGCTCAAAAAATGAACTTCAAAACCTGCATCATTGAAGCAATGGCTGTAATATTCAATCTCTGGTTCATAAAAATCACTTTCCAGCAAAACCGCTATTTTTCTTGGCTTTACCAGCGTTTCTCGGGGCAGATTTTTTTCCAGGATTAAATGGTTTTTCTTATTCATATATTTGTATTCCACCTTATCCATAATCGTCGTATACAGGAAAATACCGAGTCCGCCAATTGGCCGATCCTCAATGCTTGCTTCCAAATCGACATCGCAGTTTTTCGCTAAAGGATTGTATGGAATACCTTCATCGGCAAAAACGAACCTTAGAAGATGCTGCTTTGTGAGGTATTCACAAGAAACATAAATATTACCTTTTTCTTCGGTATAAGCATAATCAATAATATTTACTAAAATTTCCTCACTGCATATCTTCAACCGATTTAGTAGTTTTTCGTCACTGACATATTTTTTAACTTCCTGCATAATTGTCTCGAGCATGTGGGGCAATTTTTTTATATCAGGCAGAAATATCATGTTTTTCAGCATAACCTTATCCCTCAAATGTATCCTGAATATTTAAGAAACGATCTATGCCAGTCATTTTAAATACATCCAGCACAGCTTCTGATGCACCACACAAATAAACATCTACCTTTGCACCAAGTTTCTGCTTGATAAATACAATCGCCCGGATACCAGCACTGGCAATATACTCCAATTCATCCGCATACAGTACCAGTGTTTGTATATCTTTTCCCACAAGTTCTCTAAGCTCATCCATAATCTCTGGTGCAATGGAAGCATCAATATGTCCATGCAACTTAACCTTACTTACCTTCCCAATTTCCATAACGTATTTAGCCATAACATAATCTCCCATCATTTATTTAGTAACTGGCACAATGCGTACCTTAATCTGCGGACGATGATCCAGCTCTGGCAGTTTTATAGCAAACTTCTCAGCATCAAAATCGCTCCATGCTTCGCCATCAATCCATACCGACTCAATTAGGCAACTTCCCTTCGGCAGAATATCCGGCTGAACATACAGTACATTATTTTCACTAAAACCATTTACTACTGGCTTAAAGTAAAGATCAAGTGGCTTCTTGGTATGCAACAAATTAATATAAACTGCAGACAAAAATGCCAACTCAATAGAGTGATAGCAGCTCATAGAGTGACTGCCCTTCAGTCGCTCATTACCAGTAAGGAATGGAATGCCATTGTTTAGGACGTTGAAGTAAACCGCGCCATCATCATGATCCAGAAAATAGGTGTTATAAAAGGCTGCCGAGCTTCGAGCTAAATCAAGATATTCCGGCGTCCCAAGTGTGCCGTACAAAATCTGGTAGGCAAGAATACCCTGTTCCTGCTGCCACCATGCTTTCCGGTCATGCCAGGTAAAGCGATAATTGCTCTCGCCTTCTTTTAATGTCCGAGCCACGACATCATACCAGCCGCCGCGTCTTACATCCATGCCGTATTTTGGCATCAGATCGGCAATTTTTTTGGCAAAATTAGTATATTTTTCTTTAGGAACAGCGCTAGTGATACGCATAAGATTCCAGGCAATCTTCAAATTGTGACCAACTACAGCATTGTCCTGTTGCCAGCTCCAATTTTTATCATGGCTCCAGTCATCATAGAATCTTTCCTGTACAAACGGGCTATTATCATCATCTTGAAAATGTTCTTCAATGCAGTCGGCTGTATATTCCAAAAAATCTTTATATTTTTCATCTTGCGTTGCTAAATATAAATTAATGAGATAGGCGGGTGCATGATCACCTACGGAATTCCAATTCTTCTTGCCACAATTGTGCTTGAGCGAAGGACTCTTGGGATCAAAGGTCACCGGATCAATGTGCGAATAATATCCGCCATTTTCTGTATCGATAAAGAACTTATCAAAGAGCCCGATTGTCATGCGGATATCTTTCATAATCGCAGGATCTCCATTCAGACGATAAGTCTGCGTCGGGCCTGCCAAAGCATAAATCTGTTCATACATTGGGATAGCTTCCATGTCATCATCGAACTCCGAGGTAAACAACTTATGCTCCCGGTCACCCTGTACATCAATGCCATGGTACCAGTAAACGACATTTTCATCGGTATCATAGAAACGCATATGGTCTCGCAAATATTTTGTACCCTTTTCAGCAACTTCCAGGAAACGATCCTCACCTGTCAGCATATAGGCACTCGCCATACCGTAAATCATGCGGGAAATAGTATCGGTCTCCTGCATGAAATCCGCTTTGCGTACACCGTCGAGGGTGAGCCGCGTACGATACTGACTATAGTCAATCTCCCCATTAGGGAACTCCGCCTTGATGTAAAAATCCGCGATGCTTTTGGCCTGATTAATCCACCAGTCAGCCTCTTCAAAACGCATTTCCTGGGGCTTTCTGCCTGGAAAGTCAATGTAAGCGGCTTCAAATGTCATACCCGCCTCATCGGGATAATAAATTCCATACACAAATAGGAGCTGACCTTTTTTAAGCATTTTTTCGATCTGCCCCGTGCAGTCATGATAGGGTTCGTCAAGATTGCGTAGCAAGCGGGCATAGACATTAGCTGAAAGCTTTACCTGTACCTCCTGGCCACCAAAACTTGTAATTACTGCCGTTCTCGTTGCACGATCATAAGATTGACAATAGCCGCCAACCGTATCAGAAAACTCAAAATTCATAACGCTTGTCCCCCTTTTTTATATAGACTCCACTATTCAAAATTTTATCACAATTTTACTTTTTAAAAGTAAAGGTTTCTTTACTCTTTTTGTTTTATTTTGTCGCTTAGCTTTAAGGCCATCATCGTAATATCATCTGACTGTGGCGCTGTACCTACATGTTCCTGCATAGATTCCTTAACCTTTTGCAAGATATCCTGTAATGGTAGTGTCTTATCAACGCCATTAAGGCAATCAAGCAGGCACTTCTCCGAATACTGTCCTTGCTTATTGTCCATAGCCTCTGTCACGCCATCGGTATAGAAAAACAGCATATCACCCTGAGCCATCTGGAGTTCCTGCTGTACAAAATCCATATCACCCATGATTCCAAGTACACAATTATTCTCCATTTTCAAATAGGAAAAAGATTTGCTTGCCTTATGATAAATTAGTGGCGGATTATGCCCCGCATTTACATAAGTAAACTGGCCGGTATTGACATTAAGGATCCCCATTAAAGCTGTCACAAACATCATTTCATCGTTATTTTCATTAAGTTGCAGATTGGAATTCTTCATGGCCAAAGCAATATCCGTGATATTTGCCTGCGACATTACAAAATTTTTCATGATGGTCTTCGTAATAACCATAAATAAAGCTGCTGGTACGCCTTTGCCAGATACGTCAGCGATTACGACTGCCAAATGCGAGTCGTCCACCATATAGAAATCATAAAAATCGCCGCCAACTTCTTTCGCAGGATACATCGTTGCATAGATATCGAATTCTTTACGTTCTGGAAAAGCAGGAAAAATACTCGGTAGCATACTTATCTGGATATTTGTAGCCACATTTAATTCCGTAGCAATGCGTTCTTTATCTGCTGTTACCTCTTGCAGATTATCCATATATTCGTGTAATTCCTTCGTCATCGTATTAAACGACGATGCCAATGTTTCAATTTCATCCCCTGTTTTGATATCCAGCTGTATAGCAAGATTACAGCCGTTCATATCACGCACACCATCCGTCAGTGCTTTGATTGGCTGTGTGATCCTTGATGCCAGTTTCCAGCCTACAAACCCTACGAGCAGCAACAGGATCAATGCAGCCAGCCACATCAACCAAGATACACTAATAATCTGTCGTTGCATCGTAGAAACAGCTTTATATGTCAGACCGATAATATTCTCCCGGCTTTGTACAGCCGGAGCAATGACCTCAGCTTTACTAATAACAGTAGCAAAGCTCCAGCTGACATTAGAAAGCGGTGCATAAGCAAGATAACATTCCTGCCCATCCAAAGTTACCTGAGCAACGCCCTTTTTCCCCTCTGTCATTTCCTTGGCTGCTGCTGCCAAAGATGTATTGCCACTCCCACGTAAATCTACTGGATGATCAGAATCAGCTACCAGCTCGCCCTGTAGATGCGGCGAAATAATCACTTCACCTTTATTATTTAGGATGAAACCGAACCTCGTGTCACTGGTCTGCGTATCTATAACAATCTGGTTAACCTCGATAAGATAAGCTCCCGTGCCTACCACCCCCGCAAACGAACCATTGATGGTATACGGCGCAGCACATATGATGCACAAACCGCCACCATTAATATCATTCACCACATCTGTAAATACTAATTTCTGAGCCTGTGATGCCTTGATGTACCATGGTCGCCCAAATGCCTCATACGAAGCTGGAACTAGATCTGCGGGACTCGCAAATTTCCGGTCTGATATTTTATCAGCCATAATGACAAATCCATTTTTCGATGCAATATACGAAGAGGCTACTACATTACTAATAGAATTAAATTGCGTCAAAAAATCTTGTATATTGCCAGCAGCGCCGATCTCCCGTTCAAGCGCTTGATCATGTTTATCCTGTACAGATGCCGAATACATAAGCTGTGGCACAATTTGGCCGGCATTTTCACGGCGCGGTTCAGCAACACTGATCGGTATATACGCATCTGGATTCGAAGCAATCTTCGTCATCTCACGCGACAGGATAGTCACATTATCGCTAATGTTTTTTATCTTTAAATCTGTATAACGCGCCTTTTCCTGTGCCATAGCAACGAGCTGTTGTTTCGCCTGCTCTTCAAGAGTCTGACGACTGTCATCCGCTGCGCTATTGCCCAAATCTGTACCAGTTTCTACGATACTTTGTTGTACTCCCCACATACCGTATAGTGAAATACCGCTCAAAATCACAATAGATACTGCACTGCACAGTAATACCAACAGTATAACTCTCTGCCCAATTCTCAATTTCATGTCGTCAACACCTTATCCCCTGATTGAATAACTTAATATAATCCAGCACCTTATGGAATCGTTCGGTCAATACAAAGTCATCCAAATGAAGTGGTACATTCTGAGGATCATGCAGAATCATGATTTCCCGTGCACTGCACAGCGGCTGAAAGCCTGTAAAAAAATAACCCAGTTTTATAATTTCCTGATAAGCGATTGGTGCGCTGTTATCACTTACATTTAAAAAAACATTGAATGTCTGATATGGTGCTGTATGAGCTGCACGGATCTCTAAAATTCGTGAAACAAGATCCGCTCCAGCATGATCGACATGAATGGCACAATTTTGCTGTAATGAATCATTTACAAAAAACAGCTGACTTTCCCCGTAAAGTTCCGGCTGACCGCTACCAAACGAAAATTTCGCACCCAAATCGCCATACAACTTGGCGGCGAAATCAAGATGTATTTGCGGCAAGAACAGAACGCCCGCATCCTTCTTTTCTTTCATCTGGATCATCACACCTTGCGGATGCTTCAAATTTTCATCCTTCGGATAGGAATGCTGAATGTTCTTCATTAGGAATACGGAAAAAATAAAGCCGCAGGGAATAAGCCCCAGCCTCTCCATCGGAACTTCTGTGATCTTATGAAACACTACTGGCAAACAGCATGCCGCCGACACCTTCATCAAATCCACGATCTCCATAACATACTGGAAAAACGGCCAAGACATATGATACCCCCGGTATTCCTGCTTAAAGATCGCCGAAGCGATTTCACACATATCCTCACGCGGTAAGAACCGTTTAATAGCCATCATCCCTGCGATTTCGCCATTATCCAGTTCAGCCGTCAAGAACCTTATATGACCGCTCTCATTCTCCTCAATAAACGTTTCTGCCTGATAAAAGCTGCGTTTAAAGTAGGTATCCGCATACTCAGAGTGAACGCAGCGGATAAATTCCGGCGCATCCTTATTTTCAAATGGCCGGAACCTCACCCGGATGCTTTTTCCTTTTTCAGGGTTTTGAAGCATATGATAATGCATAATATGTCCTCCCAGGGGATTCAGGTTTTAGTTGTGCGACAAACAGCCAAGCCTGAACCCATCCATTATTAAATCAGAGTATCACTGTAAGATTATTTACCCCAAATGTACTTTTATAGTTCACGCTTTCAGCCGCCTTGATAATCATTTCTATTCCCAAGGAATCACCTTCATCAATAAGACCTCGCGCTTTATGTTTTTCATAATAGCCAATAGGATTAAAGCACGGTCCACTATTGCGGATACGCAGGATCACCATAATGCCATTCTTTTTTTCGCTGTCAGGAACGACTAAAATACGTACATCCATCGTTTGTTCTGGCATATTCAAAAGACAATGATCCCGGATACTGACCATCATCTCTTCTAAAGATAAACGAACCAACATCGTCTGCTTCACGCCTAAATTATTCTGCTCGCAAAAAACAGCAATTTTTCCCACGCTTTCCACAATAGATTTAGTTTCTGGCTTAACAACAAAAGAAATATAAGAACCGTTCATTTCTGCCTTAAGGTCAAGCAGTAATATACTGGATCGCCTTTCTTGTTTACGACAAGAAAATAGTACTATAAAAAGGGTACATAGCGTTAAACACTCTGCAATTGCAAAAGAAATCCAAACGCCAAACAGCCCTACTAGTGGCGCTAAAAGATATGCTGATAAAATTATGAACACGAAAGACCGGCATACTGTCATCAAATTAGCAATCCAAGTAAAACCTGCGGATTGATAATAAGCAATAAAAATATAGCATAATACCGAAGGTATGAGGCTGATTGCAAATAGTTCTACGGCATGAGATGTAGCTGACAAAGTAAGTTCATCATACACACCAAATACCTGGCACAACGGTTCTGAAAAAATAATTATTATAGTAGTAAGCACGGCCATCAATATGAGTCCTAAACGAAATGCCTGCTTCTCGATCCGCCTCACGCTGACATTATCACGTTCACTGGTAAATACACTAACAAAAGGTACTGTAGCCTGTGCTAAACCCGAAAGGACTGTAATTGATAAAATTCCCACTGTCGAAACTATACTGAACGCAGTTAATCCAATGCTACCAGCTGTCAACAAAACAATCCGATTTAGCAATAAAGACCGTAAAAATGTTGCTATGTTATTCATTGCCGCCGGAGTGCCAAGACGCATTAATTCCAAAATATCTTTTCCGCGTCCCCGCAATCCTACAAGCTGAAAAGCACCTTGCCCTCGGACAAGACATGCTGTACCTCCTACAGCAACAATCATAGATGATATCACGGTCCCCCATGCCACACCAGAAATCCCCATCCTAAATTGAATTAAAAATAATAAATCTAGTATGACATTCAATACTGCCATGCCTAAAAACAATCGAGTCAACAGGCGTAAGCGTCCCATTAACTTAAGAAAATTATATGGCAAATAAAACATTGCCGTTCCTATACCGCCTAAAATATAAATTTCACTATAAGCACTAGCCATTGGATATAATTCATCCGTCGCACCTAAAAGATATAATAAGGGACGCATAATACTTAACCCTAACACTGAGGTAATCAGTGAAAACCCGACTACCAATATAACAGATAAGGTCAACGCTGTATTAGCCGAATCCTGATCATCCTGTCCAATCGCATATGATGCAAGTGTTGAACCACCTACACCAATAAGCGCACCAATAGTGGCGAATACAAAATAAACTGGCGTAACTATGCTCATAGCCGCAAGTCCCATTGCTCCTAATACATTACCTGTAATAAGACAGTTTGCCATAGTACTGACCATTACGCCAAACATTGAAATCACAGATGAAGTAACATGCTGCGTAAAAACTTTTTTTATAAAGTTATCACTGTCAGCAAGTAACACTATTTGCTTTGCTGCTTGCTGCATATTATCTGCCACCTCCACAAAGTCTTAAATCACCCCTATTTCGTAAATAAATTTCATTTATCGCTTGCTAGACTATTGCAATATTAAAATTAATTTACCACTACTACTAATTTAACATATTTTAGAACGACCAAAAGTAAAGATTCCTTTACTTTTCGACAATTATTGCTATTACGTTCATTATTGTGACCAAAAGAGCACTTTCATGCTTGTACATTTTTAGATTGCAGGCAATTAGCCTGCATGATTAGTTTGCCTACCACAAATCACTTTGCCCATTATTTTCAATAAACGTTCCAATTCACTAGGACTTGGTAATGGTTCAAATTTCCCTGTTTCAGCATCTCGGAATCCCTTGAAAACTAATTGCGGCTCTTTCTTTTTCATTGCTATCACCTCACGGCAATATATGTAAGACTTGATTGTCCTAATTACGGTTATTTATTATGCCATAGCTTAATAAACTTGAATGAGTAGGACTTAAATTAGGAAGTATGGATGTGAAAACGATGCATGTAATCTACGCTCGTGTATCAACGGAAGAACAAGCCAAAACTGGCTACGGGATTAATAGCCAGCTTGAAGCATGTCGATCAAAATTTTCTGAAATGGGACTCTTCGTTGGCAAAGAATATATTGATGATGGTTATTCTGGTGAGTTTATAGATCGCCCTGAAATGGATAAATTACGAAATGATTTATATTCTGGACTGGTCGGTAAAAACGATTATATCTGCGTCTATGACCCTGATCGCCTTGCGCGCAACCTTACACATATATTGTTAATAGCTGATGATATTGAACGGGCTGGAGCGAAATTGACCTTTGTGACAGGTGATTACGATGTATCTCCAGAGGGTAAACTTTTTTTCAGCATTCGTGGAGCAATAGCCGCATTTGAAAAAGCCAAAATTAGAGAAAGAACTACACGAGGAAAGCGTACTAAAGCCATGGAGGGTAAAATTGTTCAAAATAGCCAACCCTACGGCTTTGATTGGGACATTGAAAAAAGTCTATACACGATCAATGAGCCGGAAGGGGAAGTTGTTGCATTAATCTATTCATTATGCGTAAATAACAAATTAGGAATTTACAGGATAACAGATGAATTAAGAAAACGAAACCTTTTAAATAAGGAGAATAAGCCGTTCTCAGCAAGTCATATTAATGACATTCTAAAAAAACCAATGTATTGCGGAGAATATCATCAATTTTATTTATCCTGCAAGCAAATTGGACAAAGAAAAGTTAAAACGACTAAAGCACCTTTGGAAAAACATGTACTGATTGATATCCCCCCTATTGTTTCAAGAGAAATATGGGAGCAGGCCCAGCAGCAATTAGCAGTCAATCAATCTATTTCTAAACGCAATACCCAGCATAACTACCTATTGCAAGGCATACTCTATTGCCCTCTTTGTAACCGAAAGCTAACAGCGACTGTATGCCATGGCAAAAGGAAAAACAGTGACGATGTTTTGTATTTTTATTATTTTTGTATCAGTGAAAGTAACGCCAATTACAAAAGGCAACGTTGTGGTAATCGCCGTATACAAGCTGATTATTTAGATTCACAAGTTTGGGATACTCTAAAGTTAATTGCATCAGGACAAACTGACATTAGTAACTATATTAAAAACGATAATTCTAAGGACTATTCCAATGAAATCTTACAAATGAATACACAAAAAGAAGCTCTACTACAAAGAAAAATCGGCATTGTGCAATGGTTTAAGGATGGCATGATTGATAACCCCACCGCTACTAAACAAATTAATGATCTTAATAAAGAAATAGCCAATATTGACCTATCCCTCAGTCACTTATCGATAATTCACAATAAAAATAAACCTGCCGAAATACCAATCAATGATATTTTGCAGGCTACCACGTTTGAACAAAAGAGAAGCATTATGCTGCAATTTAGTTATAAGATTTTTGTTGTTAAAACCGAGGATCAGTTTGAATTTTGGTTCGAAAGATGATCTATATTTTTTTGCACGTGTTGCAGATTGTTCTTACAAACTGACTACCTTATGGGTAGTTGGCACTTTTTTAATTACTTTACCATCATAAGCAAGCATGCCATCTGCTAACACGCTAACAGATAATATTACACCAACTACAGCGCCCAATAACTTCGTGCGCAATGTAAACATACCATTCCCTCCTCTATAGCCTCTTGCATTTTACGCATATGACAACAAAATTATACCGAATAACTCGCATGATTAGCTAGCGTTGACAATATACTATAATAACTTTATAGAGGAGGAACTTCATGTGTTTGTATCTACTAAGCTTACCATCACCTTTATCGTATGGTTGTTGCTCTTTCTACCAACTCAGATTGGTATGAGTGCACCACTAACCATTCATGCAGAATCGGCTATTTTAATGGATGCTAAAACCGGGCAAATTTTATATGAGAAAAAAAGTCATATTCATAGCGCTCCAGCTAGTACTACAAAAGTACTAACAGCCATTATTGCGCTTGAAAGTGGTCATCTTGATGATGAGGTGACTGTTAGCTTGCGAGCAGCCAGCACAGCTGGTTCATCTATGCATTTAGCGGCTGGGCAAAAAATCTTGCTAAGGGAATTAGTCACTGGGCTATTACTACGCTCAGGCAACGATGCAGCAGTAGCGATTGCTGAACATTTAGCTGGATCCGTTGAAAACTTTGTCATCCTTATGAATGATAAAGCCGATACCTTGGGTGCCCTCGATAGTCATTTTGCCAATCCTCACGGTTTGACAGCAGTTGGGCATTATTCTACCGCTTTTGATTTAGCGTGGATCACCAGATACGCATTAACCAATCCCACTTTTGCAGCAATTGTTGATACACGTGAAACAGATATTGATTGGCTAGATCGACGAGGAAAAGAACATGACCAACATCTTCGAAATACAAATAAATTGTTATGGTTACTCGAAGAAGTAGATGGAGTTAAGACCGGTACGACTGGCCAAGCTGGACCATGTCTTATATCCAGTGCGACTAGAGGCAATCAACAGCTAATTGCAGTAGTACTACATGATCACTCTCGCTGGAATGATTCGCTTGCGCTATTAAAGTATGGTTTTGTCACTTACGAATTATATGAGTATGCCAATAAAAACGATATTATCTCCGCTATTCCTGTAGAAAAGGGACTGAGCCCTGTAGTGGATGCCATCGCCAGTAGTCAAGCCAACTTACTTGTAAACACGAATGATTATAAAGACATTACCGTCACAATTGACTTGCCAGAAATAATAAAAGCCCCTGTATATCAGGGGCAAAAGATTGGTGAAATCGTCTTTTTGGTACGTCAACAAGCGGTAAAAACAGTAGATATCATTGCCGGACAAACAATCGATGAACACACGTATACCAGAACATTCTTATATTACTTATTACATACGTTCCGTCTTCTCGCTAACTGGGGAGTCTTATAAAGGTTTGCGGTAAAAGAATGGTAAATAACTAGTAAAGCCAATCTCACGGAAATTTAATATGGCTTCTGTACCGCCAACAAACATCACGCCGCCTGGTTTCAGTGAGTTTAAGAATCGGCGATATAATCCATCTTTCGCTTCTTCTGTAAAATAGATCACCACATTACGGCACAAAATCAGATCAAATCCAGTATCAAACTTATCAAGCAGTAAGTTATGCTGCTTAAATTCGATGCGAGATTTAATATCTTCATCGATAACATACGTCGAATTTACTTGTTTAAAGTACTTAGACGCCCGGTTAGTGGAAATATTCTTAAACTCAGTGCTGGTATATACACCGCTTTTGGCCTTCGCTAACATTTCCACATCCAGATCTGTTGCCAAAATGCGATGCCTTACATTCGGTGTTAAATCTTTTAGAATCATTGCCAATGAATAAGGCTCAGCCCCTACAGAGCAGCCCGCACTCCATATATTCAGTTTAGGATTTTTAGCTAACAACTCAGGCAAAACCTTAGTTTCAAGTTCTGAAAACTTTTCTGGTGTACGAAAAAATTCCGTAACATTAATCGTCATATAATCAATGAATTCTTTATATAATCGACTGTCTTTATCTAATAGGTTAAAAAATTCTACATATGTACGCGCCCCATAACGACTCATCAAATTATTAATCCGCCGTTGCATCTGGGCTGGTTTATAATCATTCAAATCAATACTGGCTTTTTTTTTAAATTTTTGCTTAAACAATTCCCAATCTTGTTCATCAGACATGGTAATTCCTCCAATCATTTTTGAATATATTCGACATTTTATGTGAATCTCCTACTACACTCAAAAAATACGATCGGCATCCGATGATCCTATGTAAAATCTAGGCACTCGTTTTCCTACCATGCATATAATTTCATAGTTGATTGTCCCCATATAAGCAGCAACTTTTTCTACTGGCAAATCCTTGCCGCCAAATAATAACACTTCATCGCCCAGCACGACCCCTGGAATATCCGTCACATCAATCATACACTGATCCATACATACTCTGCCAACTAATGGTGCTTGCTGACCACGTACCAATACTGTCGCTTTATTGGCCAATAAACGTGACCAACCGTCAGCATAGCCTATTGGTAATGTTGCAATAAGACTCGGCTTGTTGGTAAAATAAGTTCTTCCATAACTAATCGATACTTGTGGTGAAACCTCTTTTACAAATCCTACTTGCGTCTTAAATTTCATTGCTGGTATCAGTTCTATCTGTTGATCCACTTCATCAGAAGGCCATAACCCATATATAATGATGCCCGCCCGTACCATATCCAAATGCATATCCGGTAAATCCAATATGGCTGCACTATTTGCAATATGCCGAATCGGAATCTTGATATCCTTGCCTTCGATATACTTCATAGCATCCATAAAGCGGCTATATTGCTCATACGTAAAACTTTTATCCTGGCTGTCTGAACTTGCAAAATGAGAAAATACACCTTCTATTTCAATACCCGGCAGACGATTGACAGCTACTGCAAATGCACCTGCATCTTCAGGGCGAATGCCGATTCTGCCCATGCCTGTATCAATTTTTATATGTACTTTAATGCTCTTGCCAAGTGTAGTAGCAGCAGCCGATAACGCCTGGGCTGAATCAATAGAAAAGATGGTTTGTGTAATATCATTTTCTGCCACGAGTACGGCCTGACATGCTGGCGTATGCCCTAATACTAATATTGGCACCCGGAATCCAGCTTTTCTTAGTTCTACTGCTTCATTGACAATTGCGACTGCCAGTCTGTCAGCACCTGCCTGTATTGCAGTTTTAGCGACTGCGATAGCCCCATGCCCATAGGCATCAGCTTTCACAACCGCACAAACTTTAGCATCCTTTGCTGTTTTTCTTCTGATTTGCCTTATATTATGTGCAATTGCCCCTAAATCAATTTCTGCCCATGCCGATCGTTCAAACATACAAAGTCCCTCCATTTACCTCCGAAAAAATAGCCCTATAAGAGGACCTTTTTAGCAGTTCCTCTTGTATGGCTATTTTTTACATGACTAACGACCAAGCGCTACTTTCTCTTGCGCTTGCGTTTTTTGATATTTCACAATTAAAGTATCCAGTTTTTTGCTCAACTCACTGACTTCGTGATCAATCATATTACAAGATTTGGCTATGGCCAATTGATGAAGCTGAGCCCGCATACGTTCAATCTGTTCTTCTTGTTCTAGCAATTTAGCCATCGCTATATACCCCTTATTTTTTTCATTCGCACTTGCTCTTTGAGCCATGTATACCATTCAGACAACCCTGCCTCCGTTTGGCATGAGGCCTGCACTAATACGGTATCTGGATTAATATTCGTAATATCTGTTATCGCAGACTGCATATCAAAATTAGTATAGGGTAATAAATCCACTTTATTTAGAATAATGACACTAGCTAGTTTAAAAATAGTAGGATATTTTAAAGGCTTATCTTCGCCTTCGGTAATACTAAGTACCGTTACTTTCACATCTTCACCAATATTAAACTCAGCAGGACATACCAGGTTCCCCACATTTTCAATTACGATCAAATCAAGATGGTCAAGATCGAGACCATTCAGTACACTACTTACCATGTTAGCATCAAGATGACAGCCACCACTGGTATTGATTTGCACAACGGGTACACCATGCCGTTCAATCCGCTCTGCATCTTTCGCCGTAAATAAATCGCCTTCAATTACAGCCATTGAGAGTTCAGCCTTTAACCCTACAATCGTTTTTTCCAATAACGATGTTTTACCACAGCCAGGCGATCCTAGTAAATTGACAACAAAAATTCCCTTTTCGGAAAGCCGTTTATTTATTTCATTTGCAATTTGATCATTTTGATCTAAAATATTCGTCATCACTTTGATTTGCATTTACTCCACCTCCAGATAATCTACAGCTAGCTCTCTCCCCGATATCACCGAAACACTCGCTGAATTGCATTCAGGACATAAGAAGCAATACCTTTCAACCGTAAATTGTTGATTACAATGATTACACTGACCAATCAGAGGTATCGACTTGATCTCAATCGTAGCTCCTTCAGCAATCGATCCCATTGACAGTGCTGCAAATCCAAAGGTAAGAGATTCCGGTTGGACGCGTGTCATCTCTCCTATTAGTAGCTTAATGCCAGTCACTTTTGTTGCATTATGCTCCACTGCTGTTTTAAGTACAATATCCAGTATCCCCTGAGCAATGGCCATTTCATGCATCTTTTTTCCACTCCCATTGCCATTATTGTACGATTATAATAATACTTCGTCACTAGAACATAAATTCCTGTAATAAAGGCAATTTTACTAATCACCTATATTTTTCACTATCTTTGGAACTATTTACATAATAAATCACAGCATAACAAGAAGATTTTTCGTTGATACTATGATTAGAACAACATGAGGAGGTGATTATTATGGCCAGAAGTAACAAACCTGTCAACCCAGGTGCTGAAAACGCTCTTGATCGTATGAAATTAGAAGTAGCCAACGAACTAGGAATTTCCGATCAAGTACGTTCTCAAGGTTGGTCAACCATGACTTCCGCTGATTGTGGACGCGTCGGCGGTCACATGGTTCGCAAAATGATTGAGCAGTATGAATCTGGTATGAGTGGCACTAGTGCAACTAGTAGCTCTTCCGGCACACTAACAGCTCAATATGATGCCAACAAACAACCTTAATAAGAAAACCATGGGCGGCCATAGCCGCCCTTTATTTTTTTATATCATACTATCGTACTTCAAAATTCACACTAATTTCAGTATTTGGCTCAACAATCGCATTCTCCGGTATATTTTGCCTTACCGCGAGTCCCGTACCCGTTGGCACAATGGCTAATCCTAGCTTATTTAGTTTTTCTGCGGCCTCACGCATATTCATACCCAAAACATTCGGCACTACAACTTTCCCAAGTGGCGCTTGCACACTTGGTTTGGCTTGTTGCGTCGTAGACGGCTGAGGTACCTTAGGAATAAGATTTGTAGTAATGATTTGAGGAGGGATATTAAGATAACGCATAATTTGTGCCATAATCTCACTAGCCACAGGTGCAGCAATTTGGCCGCCATAATATATCCCTTGCGGGTCATCAAGAACAACTAAAATAACGACCTGAGCATCCTCTACCGGTCCAAACCCCACAAAAGAAGCAACATAACGTCCCGCAGAGTAACCGCTACCATCCTCTTTCAATTTCTCGGCGGTACCCGTTTTACCACCAAAGTGATATCCCTTTACGGCAGCCTTATTACCGCCCCCTTCTGATACTTCTTTTTCCATCATATCGCCAAGTACCCGTGCCGTTTCAGGGCTAATAACTTGCCTGAGCGTCTGGGTAGAGGCTACACTATCAATCGAACCATCCGCATTGCGAATTTCCTTGACAATATGAGGTTTCAGCAATACCCCATCATTCGCAATAGCCCCTACAGCTGCCACCAATTGCAATGGGGTAACAGCAATACTTTGTCCAATTGACATCGTAGCTGTATCAGAGTCACTCATATCTTTAGGATCAAACATGAGTCCTGCCTCCTCACCAGGTAACTCAATACCAGTTACCGTCCCAAAGCCAAAAGATCGAGCATACTCTGTCAGTTTATTAGCTCCTACTCGCATGCCAACTTGTACGAACCCGGTATTAATTGAATATTTTAGAATATCTAGAAACGAAACATTTCCATAGCTTTCACCATTCCAGTTTTGAATCCGACGACCAGAGACTTCTACATACCCGTGATCAAAAATTTTCTCTTCTGGATATACTTTGCCTTCTTGCAGTGCGGCCGCTGCTACAATCGTTTTAAAAGTGGAGCCTGGCTCATAATTATAAGCAACTGCTCTATTTTTCCAATCATTGCCACTATATTTATAAAATTGATTTGGATTATAGGTTGGTCGATTGGCCATTGCCAAAATTTCGCCAGTATGAGGGTTCATCACAATAATAGTAGCAGCGCGAGCGCCAGTGTTTGCTACCGCCTTATCCAAATTTTGTTCTACAATAAACTGAATGTTCGTATCTAATGTTGTGTAGATATGTTTTCCTTGTTTTGGGGGCGCAAAGGTAAAAATGGATTTAAAAATTGGTATCCCATGACTATCAGTATCAATATTTTGTTCAAATAACGTACCTTTAATCTTTTTATCGAGAGTCATTTCCAAACCATCCAGACCAATATCATCGGTACCAACAAAACCTAAGACCTGCGCTGCTAATGTATCATTGGGATAATAACGTTTACTTTCCTCTAGGAAAGCAAGCCCTTTCATATCATACTCCTTTATCACCGCCTGTATATTTTGAGCCACATTCGGCTCGATCATACGTTTAATCCAGATAAACTGCCCACCGACCATCAACTTTTCTTTTATATCTTCTGGCTTCATTTCTAATAAGCTTGCCAATGCCCCAGCGATTTGATCTGGTTCTTTAATCTCAGATGGATTTGCATACAATGATTTCGTCATACCACTGACGGCGAGTTCTCGCCCATTTCTATCAAAAATAGTTCCCCTCGGTGAGTGTAGCGTCTTGTTTTCTCTTAATTGAATCTCAGTTTTATCTGTCATACGTTTACCATCAACAAACTGTACCCACGCAATACGTACACCTAATACAATAATCAATAATAATAATATGCTAAGAAATAAAGCAATACGTCTCTCTATTTTCATCGCTACTTTTTTCGCCATTTATTATCAACCCTTCCCGAACTTTACAATATATAGATATCACTACATCTTCTTCATAGCCATGCTAAACTAACAATACATCTGGCATTTTTTGAATGCTTTATATATACTCTAAAAAGCTATTATTCGTTCCGCTTCTGTTATTTCCCTGCCAAGAGGATAAAATCTCCATAATTTGCATAAGAAAAGACTTGGCTTCGACCAAGTGCTCAGACGAAGGTCGAAGCCTTAGTCGTTCTTACTTGGAATCGAGAAAGATTATACTTTCTGATTCCGCAAAAAGAAATAGAGCCTATATGCTCTATTTCTTACTCATTTCTTTTATCTTCAAGTATTTTTGCTAATACTTTTTTAAACCGACCTTGCTCTTTCTTTTTGAGTTCTTCCTTAGTCTGGCGATAATCCGATCTTTGTATCGAGTTTACTGGATATACACTCATTACCTTGGTTATCATTTGCATCGCCCTCCTTGGCTCTTTATATATATATCGTAATATATGATGTTAAAATTAATATATTACAATAATTAAAATAAAGAAAACTTGACTTCGGTCAATCCTCAGCGCAGACCAAAGTCTTAGTTGCCCTTACTTGGAATCGAGAAAGTGATATTCTTTCTGATTCCGTAAAAAGGTAACCCAATTCGGACACTCTTTGCATTCGAGGCAATGCTATTGTATACAAAACCGTGCCTGACTTCCATCTTGACACGCCTCAATTTCAAGCCGTGCATCGATACTACTTTTAAGCTCTGGTACATGAGATATAATTCCCACCAATCTTCCTGAATGTTGCAAATCGATAAGACAGCCAATGGCGGTATCTAGCGATTCTGGATCAAGAGTACCAAACCCCTCATCAACAAACATTGTCTCTAAGCTAATGCCTCCTGCATACGACTGAACCACTTCAGCAAGGCCTAGAGCAAGGGCAAGAGATGCCTTGAAGCTTTCCCCACCAGATAACGTCTTCACATGCCTAGATTGACCCGTATAATAATCAAACACTTCAATCTCGAGTCCAGTTTGCCCGCCACCTTTGCCTTTTTGCGTGATCCGACTCATCTGATATCGTCCACCTGTCATTTTTTTGAGGCGAGCATTGGCAGCATCAATGATATCATTAAAAAAAGCAGCTAATACATAACGTTCAAAACTGACTTTTTGTTCATTATCACCCCGTGCAATTCTTGCCAAATGTCCTATTACTTGGTGTTCTTCTTCTTTGCATCCTAATTTTTCTACAATGCTAGCAATATTTTGTAGCATCGTTTGGTTATGAGTTTTTCTTGCTACAATCACAGTACGCTGATCAATCAGCTGAGTCTTTGTCATCTGGAGCTTAAGGTGTTCAGACTCAAGCGCTATGACATCTACTGGAACAAGTCCCTCAACCGCTTGCTGACATTTCGCATAATGGTCCATCGCCGATCGAAGTTCTTCTTGATATATATTAATTTCTTTTTCCAGACTAGTGATTTTACTTTCCGTCAACTTGGCTGTATCATAGTCTGTTTCCCCTTCAAAACCGGCATCAGCCAATGCCTCCCTAAAACGTTCCTCTGCAATTTGTAGTTCCGCTTGTCCTTCTTGTAACGCTTTGGCAATCGTTTTTTCCTCTGCCACTATGCTAGCATAATGGAGTTGACTCTCTCGGCATTGCTCTTGCGCTACCGCTAGTGCTTGCTTTAGAGCACCAAACTCTTTTTCTACGTTCACTAGTTTTTCTGCTAGTTTTCCTAACGAACGTATCTCTTGTGGCAGTTCTGTTTCTAGGACTTTCATTGCATCCCTACTACTTTGTGCTTTGGCAAAAAGTGTTGTGTACTCTTCTTCGATATTCGCAAGCTCTAAGCTAAGCTTACTACTCATTTCTACTTTCTCACCTAATGTAACCGTTAATTGCTCTTCATCTTTATTTTGTTCTGTGAGTTTCTTTATTTCTTCCATTAACAGTTCTTGCTGTTGCTGGTACTTTGCTAACGTGCTAAGCATATAGGCTGCTAATTTTTCAGTACTCAGCGCAGATAATTCTTCTTCAACCATTACACCTAGTTCTTGAGCCAACCTTGCTACTATCTGGTTTTGAGCATACTCATCGGCTCTTACGCGTTCATAATTGTCTTTCACGTCATCGTATAGTTTTCGCGCTTCCTTCTCGCTTTTTATCAACTTTTTTAGTTGAGATTCCGATGGAATATTCCCCTGCAATGTAGCGAGCTTGGGATGATGAGGCGAACCACAAACCGGACAAGCATCACCCGCCTGTAGATTGACTGCCAACAAACTTGCTTGTCCGGCAAGAAATAAGTGTTGCGCCTCTTCGTAATCCGCCCTAGCCTTTTCATATGTTAACTCTTCTTCTACTTGTCGCTGTTTTAGCCCACAAATAGCTTGTTGCAACGTCACTTGTCGCGTTCTTTGCTCTTGCCATATTTTCATTTTCTCATATATTGTATTTACTTTTTCCAATTGCACCGCTTTACGTGCATATTCTATCTTTGTAACTCTTACTGCATCAAGAGTACTTTGGCACTCTTTGATTTCTTCCTTCATCTGTTCTAGCTGTATTTTATGGTGATCGCGTTTGCGCTTAACAATGATCAATTGATTTTCCAATTCACTATTTGTAATCTGCCGCTCATCCCAGTCAGCCACTTTCCCAGCTAGCCCTTTTAATCTTGCCTGCTCTGTTAAGAGTTCATTCCGCTTGCTCTCTTTTTCTACTTCTAGTTGGTAGTTGGTTTGCTTTCTATCTACATCAACCTTAGCATCGTTTTCCTGTTGCTCGGCCTTAGCCAACTCTATTTTTCGTTTTTTCACATTTGTATCGCGACTACAGCGATATTCTTCGACTCCTTGGAGCCCTAACGCTTTACGTCCCTGCTGAAGTCGGTTCTTTCTTTCATCAATTTGCGTCTGACCTGCTTGTAACGCGATTTGTTTCTGCTGCGCCTCATCTCGTGCACGGATTGTTAGATTATCAGCTTTGCCTTTAAAAATGTCATGCTGTTTAGCAGCTACTGCTTTTTCCTGTTCATCGATCTGCATCTGCAAATCATTTACTAGATTTTCATCGATTTCAATTGCCTTTTTCGCTTCTTCAACCACAAGGGGTACATTATAATTTTCTACTGCCAATATCGCTTCTAGTGGTAAATCACTGCCGTCCAAACTACGAATGCACTCATTACGTTGATTTTCTAAAATGCTGATTTCTTGCGATAATGCTTTTGCCTTATAGTCAAATGAATCTTGTATGCGACGGAGCCCCTCTGTACCAAAAATTTTTTGCAAGATATCTTGCCTAGCTTTACTATCTGCATTTAATAGTTCCCGAAACTCACCTTGTGGAATCATGATAATTTGCTTAAATTGATCATAACTAAGACCCATAAGCTCTACTATTTTTTCATTTACTTCTTTGACGCCAGTAGTTAGCTTACTTTCCCCGTCCAGATTTTTAAATTCCGCCTCCGCATTCTGATCGGTATAGCCCTCTCCCCGAGTGCGTTTTTTACGTTGTTTGGGAATACGTTTTACCCAATAACGCTCTCCTTTTAATTCAAACTCTAGCTCTACGGCGGTGAGCAAATCAGCCTTCGCAAAATGGCTACGCAGATTTTCTCCATCGCGATCTCGCCCACTGGCTCTCCCATATAAAGAATAAGCGATGGCATCTAAAATGGTCGTTTTCCCCGCCCCTGTATCGCCAGTAATCACAAATAAATTTCGTCCTTGAAGCTGCGTAAAGTCAATCACCTGTTGAGTCGCGTATGGGCCAAAAGCCGTGATGGTAAGTTGTAGAGGTCTCATATTACGCCTTCCTATCTTCCGCTTCTAAAGCGTCAATTGTTTTTGCTACCAAACTAGCCTTTTCTACCGTAAACTCTTGCCCCGTTATATCTTTATAAAAGTCTTCAAATAATGTTAGCTTTGATTTTTGTTTATAGCCTTGTCCTGCTGAAGTTTTACTATCACCCACCTGCCGTTCTTTGACTTCCACATCGAGTGATAATACATTCGGATAAACAGCCCGTAGCTTTGCCATAGGCTCAATCAGCTCACCCTCATCCGTAAGAGTAACATGTAAATAATCTTCTGTATTGGTATTCATATACACCCTTGGATCTAGTAAATCTTTCAAGTTACCCTTGATTTGTCGCATATCTCTTAGTGGCCGCAGCGTTTTGCACTCTACTGCCAGTTCTCCATCTTTACCGATGTGGGCTAGGGTAACTGATTTTTGCTGTTTTGCTTCCGAAAAAGAATATTTTAGTAGCGAGCCTGCGTAACGCACCCGCATACTACCCGCTTGTTGTGGGCCATGCAGATGTCCAAGAGCAGTATAGGTAAAATCTTTAAAATGCTTTATATCTACATAATCAGTACCTCCAACTGCTAACGTAACAGACAGAGGTCGTTCTGATTCGCTCAGTTCTAGTTCTTTCATCCCTCTAATAAAACCATGTGTCACAATAATATTTCGTTCTTTTGGATTCCACGTTTCGCGAATCGTAGCCACAATCGCCTGCATCGCGGTGTCATGATCCAAAACGTCACTACGTCCTAATACTTCTCTTACAACAGCGGGCGACGCATAGGGAATAAGATAAAAATGAACTGGGCCATGCTCATCCGCTAAAACCACCTTAGGAATGGTTTTTTGAAAAGGTCCTGCAATATATAATCCTTTATCTCGTAGCATTTGACTACCAAAACCAATGCGATCAGGGCTATCATGATTACCGGCAATCATGATCACAGGAATTTGTAGCTTTAAAAGAATTTTGCTTAATACTCTATCTAGTAATTCCACTGCTTCTACAGGTGGTACTGCTCTATCATATATGTCGCCAGCCACAACCAGTACATCTGGTTTTTCCGATTCTATGATCTTAACTACATCTTCTAATACATATTCTTGATCTAAGGTCATATGTCGTTGATTGACAATCTTTCCAATATGCCAATCTCCAGTATGCATAATTTTCATTTCGATGCTCCTTATCGATATTCTAGGGAAGTTACGGCGTTATTTTCCTTTTCTTAAATTTATAATTCCTTTATTTTATAGTGATTCCCTGCTTTATTTGCAAAAGACCTATTTGCGAATGAAATTTCTGAATAGTTAATAATAAATATCTGCTCCATTTTTTTTCATTATTGTATTGCATAAACGAAATAGTAGTGTTATAATTCGTTCATAGCCTAGTTAATAACGGCCGCTTGGTTTTGATATTAAATAGTGTTTTACAATTACAGATCGTATATAGGCAATGATGCCTTCGCAATATTCTGCGAAGGCATTTTTTAGTTTATATCGGACAATGTCGTCCTTTAGCGTAACAGCTTTAGGGCGATTTTTATTTCCCCATATTTAAGGAGGTGATTGCCAATGAGTCTAAAAGATTTTCGTGATATTGCAATCCAACGATTGTTTACTGCTTGAAGCAATGGCATCATACTATAACATCTGTTATCTGTATTTCCGATAAGCACTTTTAATAAGTTATCAATCAATAAAAATATATTATAACACGGAGGGAGATTATTATGAAAAAATCACTAACGATTCTAGGCCTTATTTTCTTACTTACTGTATTTCTAGTTCCTATCGCGTTCGCTGCGGATGCAGATACAACCGAAGCAGTTGCTGAAGTGGCTGCTGAAGTAGCTAAGGTTGATACTGGCGATACTGCATTTGTTGTAATTTGTTCCGCTCTTGTAATGCTTATGACACCTGCTTTAGCACTATTTTATGGTGGTATGGTTCGAAGCAAAAACGTATTAAGTACCATTATGCAAAGCTTCATTTGCCTTGGTGTACTTTCGATTCAATGGGCTCTCTTTGGTTACTCTTTAGCTTTCGGTCCTGATATCAATCATCTGATTGGTAGTTTAGACTGGGTAGGTTTAAAGAGCGTTGGAGTCGATCCCAATGCAGATTACGCTGCTACAATTCCTCATCTGGCTTTCATGATGTTCCAAGCTATGTTTGCTATTCTTACTCCTGCACTTATTTCTGGTTCTCTTGCAGAACGAGTTAAGTTCCCTGCTTATACTGTATTCATCCTTCTCTGGGCAACTCTAGTATATGATCCTGTAGCTCACTGGGTATGGGGCGTTGGTGGTTGGTTGAGAGAATATGGCGTACTTGACTTTGCTGGTGGTACTGTAGTTCATATCCTCTCTGGTATATCTGGTTTGACTTTCGCATTAATGATTGGTAAACGTAAGGGTTACGGGCATGAGGCCATGTTACCACATCATCTACCTATGGTTGTTGTTGGCGCATCCCTCTTATGGTTTGGTTGGTTTGGTTTTAATGCTGGTAGTGCTCTAGGTGCAAATGGTACTGCTCTGATTGCATTTACAACTACTCATATGGCAGCGGCTGCCGGTATCGTTTCTTGGGTCGTTGTTGAATGGATGCACCATGGTAAACCTACCCTTTTTGGAGCAGCTTCTGGTTGTCTTGCTGGTCTTGTTGCCATCACTCCTGGTGCCGGTTTCGTTAGCGTAATGTCTGCGATTGCAATTGGCTTACTCGGTGGTATTATTTGCTACTTAGCAGTGGCAGTCATGAAAAACAAATTCGGTTATGATGATTCACTTGATGCTTTTGGCGTACATGGTATGGGTGGTACTTGGGGCGCTATTGCAACTGGTATTTTCGCTTCCAAAGAAATTAACTCCGCTGGTGCTGACGGTCTTTTATTCGGCAACCCCGAGCAATTAGCGATTCAATTGGTTGGCGTTGTTAGTAGCTGGGCATTCGCCGCTATTATGACATTTCTAATTGTTAAATTCATTGGTCTCTTCATGCAAATCAAGGCATCCCGTGATCAAGAAAGCGAAGGAATGGATATCACCGAACACGGCGAACGTGCTTATGTGTATCAAGATCAATAATCCTTTCCGGTCTATGCTTTATATACAATGATATTACATCTTTCGAAGGAGGAATTTAGATGAAACCGATAACAAAAATTGAAATTATTACCCGACCCGAAAAAGTCGACGAACTCAAGGAAGCACTCAACAAAATTGGTGTAGCTGGTATGACCATCTCCCAAGTATATGGTTGCGGTTTAACAAAAGGTCATAAAGAGATTTATCGTGGTCAACAATATAACATTAACTTGGTACCAAAAACAAAAGTAGAAACGGTAGTTTGCGAAATCCCCGTAGAAGTGGTTATCGAAACAGCTAAAAAAGTTTGCCAAACTGGCAAACTTGGTGATGGAAAGATTTTCATTTACCCTCTTAGCAATGCGGTTCGTATCCGTACGGGCGAGGAAGGCGATATCGCCATTATCGATCCTGATAGCAAAAAATAATAAGTATTCATGTAAACAAGAAAAAGGCAACCATTTGAAGTTTCGTTCTTCATCTGGTTGCCTTTTTAATAAAGTATCTTCGTGTGAATTATGCTGTTTTTTCTAAACTACCAGATTTTCTAATCTTAAACCATACTTTTACGGCATCCGTGATAACAAAGACAATGAGAACCATCATGACTGCACTGGCACCAGCCAATAGCAATTGACCTTTTGGCAAGTAGAATTGAAAGATATTGTAGAAACCTGCAGTTAATGCCGTTACAATCATAAAGCAAAGTGGGACTAATGTAACCCATAAGTATTGAGCTTTGCCGATACGTAGCAATATGGTAGTACCAATTGTTAACGTCATACTAGCAAGCAATTGATTCGAAAGACCGAACAATGGCCAAATGGATGCGATGGAACCACCAAATATCAAGTATCCCCATGCACAAGAGATTAGAGCGCTAGTGAAGATGATACCAGGAGTCCAATGTACGTCACCAAGTGGTTTGTATACCATGCCGCCAACTTCTTGTAATAAGTAACGACCAACACGGGTACCAGCATCAATAATCGTTAAAATAAACAATGCTTCAAACATGATGCAGAAATGATACAGGAAGGACATAAAGCTTTCCAAACCAGGGATTTTTGAAAAAATATGAGCCATACCTACAGCAAGTGATACTGCACCACCTGGTCTACCCGCAACGTTCTCACCAACCATTTGCGATAAGTACGGAAGTTCATCTACACTCATACCTAGTTTTGCAAATACTGCTGGAGCACTATTGATAGCAAAATAGTCAGCAGGCATCAAGCTAGTTGCTGCAATTAGTGCCATTACACCAATGAATGATTCCGCAAGCATTGCGCCAAAACCGATTGGTAAAATTTCGCTTTCATTGGTAATCATCTTTGGTGTTGTACCTGTTGCAATAATAGAATGGAATCCGGAGATTGCACCACAGGCAACAGTGATACAAACAAAAGGCCAAACAGGACCAGGAACAACTGGGCCACCCCCACTAATAAATTGAGTGATTGCCGGCATCTGGATTTGCGGTTGTACGATGATAATCCCCAAAGCCAAGGCACCGATGGTTCCAATTTTCATGTATGTACTCAAATAATCACGTGGAGCTAATAAGAGCCATACTGGAAGCGCAGCTGCGATAAATCCGTATAAAGGAAGAATAATATCTAATTGTGTACGACTGAGCGTGAAAAATGATGCCCAAGAAGATCCTTCAATCCAAGCTCCGCCGATTACAGCAGCCATAACCATAGCAACACCAATAAATGATGCTTCGCCAATGCGATTAGGACGTAGATAGCGCATGTAAACGCCGATAAAAAGTGCAATTGGAACGGTTGCTCCAACGGTGAATGCACCCCAAGGACTGTTAAACAATGCATTTGCTACGGCAATCCCCATACCAGCCATTGTGATGACCAGGATGAAAATAACAGCAATAGCAGCTGCTAAACCAGCAGATTTACCGATTTCAATTTTAGCTATTTCTGCGATAGACAAACCATCATGTCGAATGGATGCAAAGAGAATAATCATATCATGGACTGCTCCGCCGATGCAAGCACCGATAAGCAACCAGATCATGCTTGGCAAATAACCAAACTGTGCCGCAAGTACCGGACCAACAAGTGGACCAGCTCCCGCAATAGCGGCAAAATGATGTCCGAAAGTTACCCATTTATTCGTGGGTACATAGTCATGACCATCTTCATGGACAACCGCCGGAGTCGGACGATTCGAATCCAGAGTTAGAACTTTCGCTGCCATGAAGGCGCCATAATAACGATAACAAATTGATAACACCAAAGCCGCAATAATAACAAGATAAAGACCATTCATAAAACTTTCCTCCTTATATTCACTGAATTTTATAAATTAATTCCAATTCAACTATACAGCAAAGAATTCATTTATAAAACGCAATCTAGATGAATGGTATAAAATGAGGTCTGAATGGAAATATAAGTGATCCTTTCCATTATTCTTCACGAACAATACGATAAGTTTTAGCCTTTTAATAAAAAAAACCGCTTTAGTAAAGAAATATTCTCCTGAACTAGAGCGGTCATACTATCTTCTATTCTTTTGAGCAAGTTCTTCGGTGCTAGTAGAAGTATCAAACTTCATTTACACCTGTATCTATTTTATAAAATTCATTAATTCTTTCATCGATCTTATGACTAAGAGTTAACACCTCTGGATGCAACATTCCTTTTTCAAGTGCCGTTACATGCATTCTTTCTCGTAGACACTCAATTGAGCACTCCAACTCTTCTGTAATCACTAACTTTCGTGTATCATTCTCATGAGTTTCGACAACAGGTACCATCTTTTGTTGCTCAATATCTACAATTTTATCGTTCTCCTGCGTAGGAATAGGTTCTATATCCCCATTTACTCCATGGCTTCTTTCCGTTAATATTATGCACTTAGGATACTTTGCCTTGCGTTCCACTAATCCTAATTTGATTAGCTTCGTGATATGCCGATAAACAGTCGAACTACTCTTTATGCCTACACCCTCACCGATCTCATGCACTGTCGGCGGATATTGTTGAGGATAATTACGAATAAAATCGATAATGGCCTTTTGTTTAGGACGCAAATTATCGATTGCATTCTCCTTCTTTTTTCTTTGAAAAGGCATACTCGCTTTATGGCATACTTGAAGACCTTTCAATATCAATTCCGGTCTCCTTGTTAGTATTTCAGCGATTTTTTCAATTTCATCAGGATAAATATAACTATTTTTATATTCTATTTCATAAATTCTAGATTTAGAAATGCCAGCTAACTTTAAAAAATCCGTAGTAGGCATCATCGATTCCCTTACATCTCTCAGTTCCGGTTCAACATACATGATCTCGTTCCTCCTCTTACATAAAGACATCTTATATAATCAATACTATCATAAAAACACCATCTAAGGATCAAACTGTGCTTTTATGTAGATAATTATATAATCCCTTATTGTAAGAATAACATGAAAATGTGACAAAAGTATGACTAAATGGTCATTTTTTTATGCAATAGCTATCATCTTATGAAAATACCCTTATTTTATTTCGCCGTATAGCTAAAAATATTATTATAAGTAAGCCTTTGGTATTTTATTACTTCCTCTGTCTTTTGGAAATTGTTGCTTCTAATGACATTCCCCAATGCCTGAAGATCCTTAATAAGGCGGCTGCTACCAACCTCCTGAACTGATACGTAATCAAAGAACCGGCGGCTGTTGTCTACAATGATCTTTGCTCTAAAGTCAAAGTGTCCTACATGCCTTGACCCAAAGACCAAACCTGAAACATAGCCTTCAAAGAGCCGTTTCACTTCCTTAACATTCGCAACTGAATCAACATCATACTTTTTTAGAAATCGTTCCAGCACCAGCGCACGACCAAGAGCTTTTTCGTATGAAATGATCAACCCTCCATCCTCCCAGGCCTTGTCATTTACTTCAAGTGCCATGATATCAATATACTCTTTCATATCGTCGGTAACATATAACTGGAAGGGTTTGAACTGATCATAATCGAGTATCGGAAAGTACATCCCTTCCCCTGTCCCGACCTTATAGGCGTGTTCGCGGGTTTCTTGGAGCAATACCCGTATTTGAGGATCGGTAAACCCATCATAGTTGTCCACGGCTCTTCCATGCAGCTTCTTTAAAAAATTCCCCTGGATATTTTCAGAATAATACTTAGGAGAAAAGATTTTAAGATATTCAGTTTGTTCTGCCTCAAAGCGGGCTAATGCCTTAGATGCCGCTATAGACGATACTGCCGTTGTAACGTCCACTCTGACCTTACCGATAGGCGATATGCTTTCCACCGGATCGATAAAGCGGCAACCGATATAAGCTACCCTTTCAGTGTCTGCTTTAACAGCAAATCTTAGAATATAAGGATTGCTAGCCTGACTATAGATCAATTCATATAGCTGCATACCAGGGATATCCATCCTGAGCATATTTTCACCATAAACAGCCTTAATTTCAGTTAACGTCGCTCCAGTATGTATTCCTCTTCTAGTGCTGATCTTAGAAGAGTCTGTAATTAGATTGATTATGGTACCTTGATTGACAATCGCTTCTAAATACCCATAATCGTATGACATCCCATCCTGAGCCCAAGATTTCGTCTTGGGTTCACCAAGCTTTGCGATCAGATTCTTAAGAGAATCCCCAGGATAGAGCCCATTTAAAGCATAGTCTTCCGCTGTCATCCGAATAGAGGTGCTAATGTTTTCCACCTTTGCGGCCTGAGCTACGCCACCGACCATGGAAGTTAAAATCAAAAAAGCTACGATAACCTGACATATCCATACTCTGCCGCCAGCTTTGCATATAATTGCTGTCATCATTTCCCCCCCTCCGCATTGCATCTCATTTTCTAATTTGGTTAACTAATTAAGGACGCCATAATTAATCCACTACTTATACTCATGCTCGCAGAAAAAACACCTACGGAAATATTTCCTCCGGGAATCTCTTCAATCACTCGAACTGGTGCAATCAATCTAAATAAGCAAAACACTAGCACTTCAAGAATAATACCGATCACACCCCAAATGGCTAGTTCTAGTGGATTTACCGCATGAAAGACAGCAGAGGCAAGAACAATTGCGACTCCTAATACTTTACCGCCGATATCATAGGCTACGGCCATTGCGGCATCAACATGCCGCTCATCACTTACGTCGCCACCTTCACGTAAAATTTCGAATTCATCATAAGGTGTCGTATACCTAAAGATATAAATACCTATCCAAAGTAGTGGAATTGCAATTCCCATATAGGTTAGTAAATTGACTATATTTGACCATTGTATATTCATCTAGCAGCATCCTCCTCAACTAAATTAACGATCTCACTCTACACAAATAGGAAGGAAGTAGGATGCATCATCCGTAATACGTCCTCCAAGCCGGGCATTAATTGCCGAAGCTTTGCCATTTAGTAAAAATGATCCCCATAGAAGATATCCTTCATACATTCCATCGAATGTCTCAGTTTTAACATTTTCCAATTCGATCATCTGTTGATAAATCACCACTTGATCGCTGAAAGAATCACACAAATCTCTAGCTAATACACTCCCATCAGCAGCATATAACCCAATACCGCCTCCCTCCCTTCCAAAAACTGGTTTAACCACATACGGCGAGTGTCCTAAAAAGCGGTTTTCAAAATAGGTAGGGATCATATACGACTCAATGATCTCATGTTGTTTTTGCGTAAAATACTCTCCCATCTCATGTAAATTCCATATCAACGCCTGTAAAGCCTTGGTCTGAGCTATAATCGCTGCTGGCGGATTAATAAGAGCTAAATTCCCCTCAGCAATAAGTTTAAGCACAGCTGCTCCTGTAGGAAAACCATCTATATCCTGCTCACTATTAAGAACGCTTAGCGGATGCAACCGATATAGAATATCAATAGGAACGAATTGATTCTCAATTAATACACAAAGTTTATCTTTATATAAACGAAGATCTTTTAATGGCACAAAAGAAGCATCCAGCTGAGAACGATTCAACAAATAACGAGTTGTTCCAACATCTTCTGGATGCCATTCCAAAGAGCTAAAGACGATTTTATCGGCATCATAATCTAATTCTATATATTTTTTTATAATTTGCTCAAATGCCTGAGTAATTCCATCCTCCAAATTGAAATTTGGATCTTGCTTTCCATAATAAGAACAAACCTTTCCATTTACATAAAAAGCTTCCACAATCCCCCCTGGCGTATCACTATTAAACTCAAGCATCTTCCATCCCTTATTGGTTTTTGCAAAATCAAACCTACCAATAACCGTTGTTATACCTGGTAGGGGAGCCATCCGCGCTGCAGCAATCATATCTTTTGCAATACCAAGTTCCAGAAATATTTGATCATCCATCATTTGAATTGCCTCTACCATATTGGCAAAAATTTCGCCAAGTTGCTCCGAAGCATACCCTAACTCTTCTTTTACCTGTGGTGATATGGGATAAATGGATGCCAAAGCATATTCTTTTCCATACATCCAGTCCCATGTAAAAATACCTTCATCCCTCAGTGGTTTATAGATTTCTTCACGTCTCTTTAAATAATCCATTCTTATTCACCACCACCGCTAGAACCGCTTCCTATACCACCTTTACCCAACGCAACACCTTCCGAAACCGGTCCACTTTTAGATGAGGAATAACTACTATATCCACCTCCGCCTCCACCAGAGTGATAACTTTGATTGTTTTTATCCTCTTGATCGTCTTGACGGGGAGGAGCAGTCAGATAACAGCCTGTCGAGACCGCTAACACTGCAGCCATAAATAATCCCACTACTTTCTTTGTTTTACTTCCCTCATGACTCTTATAGCCGCTATAATTCTTATTATTTATAAATTCTTTTCCATATTTCACTTTCATGGGCATTCCTCCACACCCGTAGGCTTTGCGTATAAAACATAGATCTTTCGATCTTCATCAATTTCACTAGAAGTTTTCTGCCATTCTTTCCCTGACCAAGTAAAATAATCGCTTTGCAAATAAAGAAGTACTTCTTTACTTTCTCTTAGCTCATAGGTGAAAAGCAGAGGATATTGTTCAACATCTTCTATGAAATGTCTTATTTCTATTCTCGTTTTTTTACCATTATCCCTTATATTGTCATGATATACTGTTACATTGTTATCAACTTCTTTTACATAGATTACATAAACCAAGACTTCCATTGAGCATGATGTTTTTTCATATAAGACTCCATCTTTCACAAAAAAATCACATGTACATCGTGCTGCAATCTCCAATTCATCTATATGCTGGTAAGTATAAAGGGTTGGATAATGATTACTTTCATCCAACAGGCGATATTCTAACCGCTTCAGCAAAATCCCCTCCCCTTTCTTAAAGACATATTATGAGGTATTTCTTTATTCTATATGGAATATCCTGTTACAATTTATCTATTTTTTACATGTTATAATATTGCTCTCGCATTATTGACCATTATTATCCATCAAAGATCTCTTTATCCTCTAAGATCAGGTTTGACTTATTTCGTATGATCTCATTGTCCACACTCATAAAGAAGGCATCTGGGAATCAGTAATCCTACTGCTTCTCAGATGCCTTTGCTAATCCCTACTCTTCCACTTCACACCACATATTCTTTTCTTACCCATATGTTCCTGCACCGTATTTAGCATTTCGCCAAAGCGCTGAAAGTGACTTTTCTTGTGTTTCCTAATTTTAAAATAACTTCTCCCCATATTTTTCGAGTCGCTCATTAAAAAGATTTCTATAAATTAAACGGTTCGTCTGTTTCTCAAAATACATCTGGTTATCCGCTTCCTTAATAAGTTCTTGGATGTTACTGTTACTGTTACTGTTAAGTTCTCCAACCGAACAGCCAATTGATACACTGATCGGTATGCTTAATTTGATACTGTTGTGTTCAGTTATTTTATCACGTATTCTCTGACATGCTTGTTGTACAGCGACACGATTACTTAAGGGCATGATTATTTGGAATTCATCTCCCCCCATGCGAACGATTACATCACATTCTCTAAAACATTTTTTGATAATTTGGCTTACATGAACCAATAAAGTGTCTCCGGCATTGTGTCCCAAATTATCATTAACCAACTTGAGGCCATCAACATCAATCGATATAAATCCGACTGGATTAAACCTCCCCGTTACCAACCGCACAAGTTCTTCTTCCATATAGGCACGATTATACAAACCTGTTAATACATTATGAACACTTAGGTATCGAAGCTGTTCCTCATTCTTCTTATATTCTGTCATGTCGGTAAATAAAACCACGATTCCTTCAAACTTATTGCTTACATCTAACATCCGGTGAAATTTAATAGTCAGACTTCGTTTTCCTTGAGATGGAGAATTAAATTCTTTTTCTATGATCGTTTCCGTTTTCTTGTCATTATAAAAATCCTTAAATTCATTAGATAACCATGGCAAAACTTCCTCTCTCTTAGGAAAGTTTTTCAATATCCCATAATATAAAATACCTGGAGATTGAGTATTTTTTTGTAACAGCTGTTGTGCTGCATAATTCATATTAATACAACGATCCTCAGCATCTAAAATGATTGCCGGATTAGGTATGCTTTCGAAGATTGTTAAGTATTTGTTTTTCTCGTTAGTTATCATTCGATTGGCGACTTGAAGCTCAGAAACGATTGATTCCTTTGAATTCGTAATCCACTCTGTGCAAAAAGCAATTTCTGTATGATCAAAAAAGCGATTTAACCATAAAAGATATGTTTGTGTTTTTTCAGTCTCTTGCATTGTTTCTGTTACCAAATCTAAAAATGCCTGACGATAATATTTCATTAGTCCCAAAAACATTTCAAGAGTAACACCCCGATGCCGGTGTTTTTGTGCTTGAATCATACCAAAAGAAGATATTGGATTCTTAACAAAATCGTGATCAACGTTAATTTCTGGCACTTGCGGATCTGCCAAAATACCATTTATGATTGCTTCGGATAAACCAGAGATTGATACTACCCAGGCTTGTTCCAAAGTAGAAGTATATTTTACATAATGGTGAATTTTAGCGTAATTCAAAATTCGTTTTAACAAATATGTTTGTTCATCTTTGATTAAACCAATTAGTTTTTGCATCTCAAATTACTCCCCCCCTCTCCCCATTAAATGATGGTTAAAACTTGACACTAACAGCACCTACCTTCAAAAGACTCAATCCAACTTCCACATAGCTTTGGCGATTTCGATGATATCAGAGCTAACAATTCAATCATAAAGGTTCTTTTTCGCACTATATTTTTTATATTCCGAAACTATTTTACAATATCTCTCATTAACTGCATTTTATCATTAGTAGCAAATCAAATAAAGTATTTTCTACAAATCGCTGAATTTAGCTGTTTGTTAACTGAATCCGCTAAAAATTAAACATTGAAAACGTTGAAAATATTTAATGCAATACTAGTGACCTCAAATAGGTTTTATTTGTTATAATGAAACCATCGAATGGAGGTTTATACATGTTGGAGTCCGGTTTTATCCTTATTGCTACTTTGCTAATCTTTACTGTTGGCAAAAGTCCTATTTTCCGTGTAGATCGATCAGGTGCCGCCATTATTGGAGCAATTTTAACAATCAGTCTGGGAGGACTGTCTTTTGATAATGCCACCCAGGCAGTAGATCACAGAACCATTGTTGTTCTATTTTCCATGATGGTTATTCTGGCAAATCTGAAATTGGCGGGTTTCTTTGAAATGGTTGGAGGATATTTAATGCGTGCGGTATCCACCCAGCAGCAACTATTACTAGCTATTGTTTTGATAAGTGGCATATTTTCAGCTCTTTGCATTAATGATATTGTATGCCTATTATTTACGCCCATTGTGCTATTGGTCTGTCGTCACGTCCAATGTAATCCGGTTCCACATTTGCTTGCGATAGCCATGGCATCTAACATCGGTAGTGCTATAACATTGATTGGTAACCCCCAGAATATTTTAATTGGTAGTCTATCAGGATTGAGTTTTACCTCTTATTTTATGACTGCTATACCTGTGGGCTTAACTGGATTATTATTGACTTATGTCATTATTGGATACTGTTATAGGAAAGACCTAAAAGATAAGTTGCACACCGTAAGTCGTGAAATTAGCTATACCTATCACCGATACCTAATAATCAAAAGTCTCACGGTAATGGCAGCAGTCGTAGCATCATTCGCAGCTGGTTTAGATATTGCTATTACCTCCAGTTTGGGAGCGGCCTTTCTTTTGATTACCAGACGAGTAAACCCCAATAAAATTTATACTAGCGTCGACTTTAATCTGTTAGTCATGTTTGTTGGTTTGTTCGTCATTGTGGGCGGAGTTGAACATAGTGGTCTAATGGGTTGGATAATTGAAAGATTGTCGTCAGTAGATTTCAGTAATTATGGGGTTTTTACCATTCTAACAATCATACTTTCGAATATAGTGAGCAACGTTCCAGCGGTCTTACTCCTGAAATTTTTTCTACCTAGCCACGAAATATCTTTATGGTGGACTAGAATGGCAATATTCACCACTTTAGCCGGTAATCTAACCATAACAGGTAGTTTTGCAAATTTAATTGTGGTGGAAATCGCCAAACGCAATGGGATTGAAATTAAGTTTTTAGATTATTTTAAAGTAGGCTTTCCTCTAACTGTAACTATTACTATCGTTGGATTTCTACTACTGTGAAACAAAGTTAAAAACGACAATACACTACATGTCTAGAACAAAGTTAAATATTCTCTATACATATAGAAGGCATCTGAAAATCCAGTATTCCACTGGCTCTCAGATGCCTTTGCCACTCCCTATTCTTCCACTTCACACCCACACCACATATTCTTCTTACCCATATGTTCCTGCACCACATTTAGCATTTCACCAAATCGCTGAAAATGCACTACTTCGCGCTCCCACAAAAAACGTAATGTATCTTTTACACATGGATCATCCGTCAGATGAATCAAATGTTCATAGGTAACCCGTGCTTTTTGTTCGGCAGCCATATCCTCCGTCAAATCTGCAATCGGGTCACCAAGACAAGCTGCGCACCAAGGAACACCATTAGCATCTGTCCAAAACAGTCCATGATTGCGCTGAGCATATTGTCCCGCCCGACCAGCTTTAGCGGATGCTCCCTCGACCAATTTATAGACCATGGCAGCTATCATTTCCATATGCGCTAATTCTTCGGTACCGAAGGAAGAGTATGTTGCTTTTTAGTATTATTTTATATACTTAACGCATTGCAGGCTCTGTTTCCACTTTAAGCATCCGTGCCATGTAATAAAATAAGCCTCATATTAATGGATATTCTACTAAAGGTTCGTAGATATGTGGAATATTTGTGTCGATAATTGTATTTTAACAGGATAATGCGTTTAAAAGAACGAAAGTATAAACCTATAATGCACTTTGCTACTAGGCATTTTAAATATGTACGTTACTGAATAAAGCCAATAATCCAGCTACGTTTGTCGATACAACAATGTAACTAGCCATAATGGATATTTATTATGCCAGCTAAAAATTAATACCATCTATGTGAGGGGAAGCGTGCCGTATGTATACGTTTCTACCAGCCCTCTACCAATTTAGGAGGTTTCAATGAACTTTATAACAGACTTCATAAAAAACAAACCCCTCCGTTTTTTAATCATAACTGTCTTTACCGTGCCAATCTTGTTCTTTTCAACGCTAACTGGATATTTAGCATACGTTAGCAACGTACATACTTTAAAGGAAAGTGCTAAACAAATTTCCGCGCTCGTCAATGATGACATAACAAAAATGTTGATGGATTATCTAGACGAGCCATATCGGCTGGAGCAGCTCCATAAAAATACCATTTTAAATCAGCAAATTGATTTCACCAATCAGCAGCAGCGGGATAAATATTTTGTCGAAACGCTCAAGTTGTTTCCTCGGGTAACAAACACTTATGTCAGTTTAGCTACTGGTTATGAATACGGAGCCCGCCGTGAAGATAACGGCAGTTATCTCGTATGGAGCAGTGACATAGAAAAAAAGTCCTTGGATTACTATACCTATAATGACCAGTTCGGGCGACAAGCTTATCTAAGAAGTATATCTGCCTATGATACTCGTCAGAGGCCGCCATATCTGAAAGGACTAGAGCTGGAAAAGCCGGGCTGGACGGATGTTTTTTATTCTGCAACAGGCCGAGGTCTTGTCGTTACCGCTGTATATCCCGTGTATACCAAGGACAATCAGCTTGTGGGAATTCTCGGCAGTTCGTTGTTACTGAACTGGATTGATGAATTTTTAAAGTCTTTAGCGATCACCGAACATTCGTCGCTGTTTATAATATCAAAAAATGGAGACATCATTGCATCCACTGATGATACCGTAACTAAAATAAAACAAGTTGAAAAAACAGCTGCCTTGGTCAACGCCAGCGAAAATCCGCTGTTATCACAAGCAATAAAAGCCTTGAAAGAAAAAGTTCCAGTACTTGATGCCATGAATAGCGATGTGGATTTAATTTTCGACTTTAATGACGAAAGATTTGTACTGCATGCTTATCCGATCAATGAAAAAAATAGTCTTCAATGGATGAGTATCATTGTTATCCCAGAAAAAGATTTAACCTATCATATACGTGACTTTATCAAACAATTAATTTTCATAACGCTCATAGCCTGTATCCTAGGGCTGATTACGGGAGTCTTAGCCGCCCGCTATATCCTTAATCCAATCATTAGAGTCAATCAAATGTCCAGAAAAATAGCAGAAGGCAATTTCCCCTCTAAAATTGAAATGAACAGACAGGACGAAATTGGGCAATTAATTCATACAGTAAATGATATGTCAATAAAACTGAAAACTCAACTTGAAGCGGAAAAAGAGGCCGCCGAAACGGAAAAACGGATGAGGGAACAGGGTGCGGCAATGAATAAAGCCGTTGGCAGTTTTGTGCCCTACCCCTTTCTGTATATGCTAGGCAAATACGATATTGCGGAAATCAACCCTGGCGATCATGTGGAGAAAGAAATAACCATCCTATTTTCTGATATCCGTTCCTATACCAAAATTTCGGAAGGCATGAGCAATAATGAACTATTCCAGTTTGTCAACCGCTATCTTGATTTGGCGGTGGATGTAATCACCATCAATAATGGCTTCATTGACAAATTTATTGGCGACGCCATTATGGCACTATTTCCTGATGGTGGTGACGACGCTCTACGAGCCATAATTGAACTACGCCAGAAAATGCAACAGCAAGACATTATGCAGGATGGTAAGCCAATTAAAGTAGGAGCCGGCATTCATTTTGGTAGCGTGACACTGGGAACAGTCGGCACCTATACTCGCATGGATACTACAGTACTCGGCGATTCCGTCAATCTGGCCTCGCGACTGGAGAGCGCCACCAAGACTTATGGCATTGATATCCTAATTTCAGAATCGTTGTACTGCCAACTCCAAAAACCGGAGCAGTTTCATATCCGTGAATTGGATACCGTAAAAGTGAAGGGAAAAAGCCTCCCTATTAAAGTGTACGAAGTCTTTGACAGTGATCCAGAGGAACTGAAACAATTAAAGCTTGCCACTGCACCACTCTTTGCCCAAGGACTAGCATTGTACAAGAAAGGTGATTTCACCCAGGCTATGGAAATATTCAAACAATGCAAAGATCTGTGCCCGGAAGACCAGGTGCTGCCAATTTACATCAAACGATGCGGCACGCTACAGCGAATTCCTCCTGGGCCTGACTGGAAGGGAATCAGCGGTATCTAGGTATGGCGAATCAGGAAAATCAATATCCCGCCTATAGATCTAGGAGCCTTCAATTTAAAATAAAGAAGGAAGTGCAATTATACATGGCATATATGCAGTGGGGCGACCAATATATGATAGGAATCAAAGAAATCGATGCCCAGCATGAACAGCTATTTGAACTAGTAAACCGTATGCACGCGGCAGTTGTTAATGGCGATTACCCCAGTGTCGGTGAAAAAATACTAGAAGACTTGATTGATTATGTGCTAGAGCATTTCACCACCGAAGAAAGGTTATTTGAAGCAGAAGGGTATCCTCAATACGAAGAGCATAAGCAACAACACGACCTTTTAGCCCGGCAAGTCCTAGAAATTCAAGAGGATTTTAAGGCTAAGAAAATTATGTTAACTTTCGAATTGTTGGATTTTTTGAGTGATTGGCTGAAAAACCATACTACGGATTCCGACCTTCAGTATGGCCGCTTTGCCCACGCCCGGGAGAAATCTTGAGCTATGATTACCACGTGTTTCTACGACCTATCAAACGCGGTACAGCACAGACAGAACTCCTGTGAGGATTCACTCTAGAATCCCTGCAGGAGTTCTGTGCCGTTTAAATATTGATAAACTCATTTCATATCTGGGGAAAATACCCTCGCTTTTTACGGTTCATCAGTTTTTCATTGGTATCTCTCAGTTTCCGGCTCATGGTACCTAGTAATTTGAGGGCAACAGCGCAATGGCTTTCTAGAAACAATTGGAATTCCACCCGCCTCAGACTGAGCAGTACGCAATCTTCAACCGCCCTAACCGAGGCTGATCGAGGAAATTCATCAAACAAGGCCATCTCCCCCAAAATATCCGACGTAGCTAGCCTTGCTAAAACCGTATGATATCCCCCGTCAATAATCCGGTACACTTCCACGCTACCCGCAATAATCAGATACATTCTGTCACCTTGGTCGCCTTCGCAAAACAGAATATCTCCCTCTTTTAGCCTTACCCCTTCACCGAATTGAGCAATATAAGTAAGCGTTTCTGTATCTAAATCATGAAAAAAAGGAATTTTTCGCAAAATGCCCACAATTTGTTGATAATTCATACACTCCCTCCCTTAATCCAACTTGCCTGCAACGCAAATTAATCCCATATTTTGCTTTTCCTAAATAAATATACTAACTCCCCGTCAATCTTCCCTTTACTAGCCATATCTTCAAGAATTGAGAAAGCTTTTTCCGTCGACAAAGCTTTTTTATACGGCCTGTCTACAGCGGTCAGTGCATCATAAACATCCATAATCGTCAAGATACGAACTGCAAATGGTAACTCTTCAGCCTTAAGTTGTTCTGGATATCCAGTACCATCTAGTAATTCATGATGCATTGAAGCCCAACCAGGAACTGCCGCATATTTGCTACCAAACGGGATCTGGTCGAGCATCCTCTTGGTAATATTAACATGATTCTCCATAGACTGTCGTTCTTTATCCGTTAAGGTTCCGCGCGAGACCGTTAACGCTTCAACCTCCAATGGCAAAAGCCACGGTTCTTCCTCTCCTGTCTCTGTAAACCAAGTACGTGCCGCTATTTTTTTTATTATTAGCTGCATTTTTTCATCGACAAAACAAGCCGGTCCATTCGCTTCCTTCAGTAATATACATATGTCATGCATCTCTTCTTCAATCTCAGCAATCGTCCGCAAAAAGGCTTTTATGCCCATATCTGTTCTCAACTGATCCTCTTCTATTGCCATTTTTATGGCTTGTACCTTTAGTTGCTCACGAATGGTCATCATCCTGTTGCTTACTAGCTCATACCTATCGCCAAGACGGGACGGTTTATCCATAATCTCCAGCGGAACGGCAATTTTACCGATGTCGTGAAGCCAGGCTGCCATGACAAGTTGATCAATCTCTTCTTCTGAAAGATATTGAGTAGAAATGGCACCCTCACGCTTTAAATAATCAGCAAAATCGCCCACAAGTTTTGCTACATTGCAAGTATGTCTGGCATTATAAGGACTTCTTTCATCAATTGCCGTAGAGATGACTTGTACAAAAGCATGTAACATTGTATCAATTTCTTTTAAATAGCGCATGTTATTAATGGATACTGCTGCCTGCGACCCCAAGGATCGGACTACCTGTTCAAAATATTTACAAAAGGGTACAACCTGTCCTTCTTCATTTTTGGCATTAAGCAGCTGTAAAACGCCGATGGTTGTCCCCGTGTAGTCTTCGAGTGGCACAACCAACATCGACACTGTTTTGTAGCCAGTCATCGAATCATAGCGCTTCGGCCCAGAGAAATCGATACCCCCAAATTCCGTGTTATACACGTCTGGAATGTTAATAACTTTTTTTTCCAGAGCGCAGTAACCAGATACAGCTGTTCTGCTAATCTCAACTGGTGGCAGATTAATTGTTTTTCCAAGGCCCCCCTGATAGATTTTCAGTGTATCATTTTGAATAATTTTGAAAGCCAGATGGCCTTCTTCCAGTATGTATAACGTTCCCGCATCGCACTGCGTTATGCGTCTAGCTTCGTTCAGTATACGCTCAAGCAGTTTCTGATGATCTTTCTCAGCCGAAAGAGCAATGCCTATGTTGAGAAGATCATTTACCTGTTCCAGAATTTCTTTAGAATACACACTCATAACACGATTTCCATTCCTTCCTTGGCGGCAAAGGTCGCAGGAAATTCAGCCTGCGCTAATTGCTCAATTGTGGCTTGTTCACTGTCAGTACGCTCGGCATTATGGTGGAACAAACAAAACTTCTTCACTCCCGCACGTTTGGCAACTTCGACGCCATCCTGCCAAGAAGCATGCCCCCAACCTTTTTTCGAAAAACCGTCTACGCGTCCTTCGTATTCATCCCGCGTAAAATTGGTATCCATAATCAGCAAATCACACCCCGACGCGTACTGAATTAAAGATTCGATGAACTCTGGTTTATCAGGATCACACTCGGTATCAGAGGCATAACAAATACTTTTGCCTTCATACGTCAACTTATAAAATATCCCACCATTGGGATGTTGATTGACATGAGTTGTAACCATAATATCCGGAACAGGATAGCTCATACCATCATCAGAACCTAAGCCATTCCAAGACTCCCTAAGATTAAATACTTCACCGGGAATATGCGGCATGATATAATTTTTGCTTCTCAAGTCCTCAAAACTAACAGGAAAGTTAGGATCACGCATGATATTTTTTAAAGCTGTTTCAAAATCATAGTTGCTACCGTTGGTCCCATGTATACAAAAAATATTACTACTTTGGTAGAAAGGCTTTGAAAAGGGCAAACCAATAATATGATCCCAATGCAAATGAGAGATCATCAGGTCAGCACAAATCGGCTTTCCCAGTTTCGCGATTTCATCCATTAACTTATAAATACCACTCCCAGCATCTAGGACAATTAGATGATCATTGCAATGTACTTCAATACAGGAAGTATGACCTCCATAAACCAGCGTATCTTTCCCAGGTACCGTCCTCGAACCGCGTACTCCCCAGAACTTCACCTTGAACGCCATATAAATCCTCCATAAATTTTATTGATTTTATTTTTCCCCTCTACCATCAATTTTTAGCACGTACATATTTTGCATAGTCAAGGTCAGAATTGGTTGTGTGCTCATTCAGCCAATCATGCAAAAACTCTAAAATCTCAAAGGTCACGGTAATTTTCTTTTCCCGAAATTTTTCTTGCAAGTCTAACACCTGCTGAGTTAAATCGTCATGCTGCTGCTTATGCTGCTCATAATTGGGATATTTATTTTCCTTAAATAATCTTTCCTCCGTTGCAAAGTGTTCCACTGTATAATCAATTAATTCTTCCAGCACTTCACCAACTGCACTTTGATCCTCGCCGCTGACAACTAAATCATGCATTTTGTTTACCAGAATAAATAAATTTTGGTGTTGTTCATCAACCGCACTCAGTCCCAGCACATATTTGTCGCTCCACTGCATAAATGCCATAAAAACCACATCCCTTTCTTCTCATAAATTATATACCACTGACATCAGACCAATCTGTGCCAGGTGCAATCCGTATAGGAGTAGCACACTGTTTTATATACACTGGTAAAAATCATCACCTAGGAATATTGCCTGATATTCTTAAAACATACCATCAGCTAGCAACCTTATACATAAGGTTATAAAAAAACTCACTATCTACCACAATCGTAATATCAAAGAGGAGTCATTGATATCTGCAAAATAACGAAAGAGTTGGGAAAATTACCCCTAAAAGGCTTATTATATATTTTCGTTAAGATATGACATCTTCCTTTATTTTTTGCAAAAAAGGTTAACAATTCGCCTAACTTATAGAAAAGGACATCCCTACTCTTCCACCTCGCACCCACATCACATATTCTTCCTACCCATATGTTCCTGCACCGTATTTAGCATTTCACCAAATCGCTGAAAATGAACCCGTTCCCGTTCCCACAAAAAGCGTAATGTATCTTTTACACATGGATCATCCGTCAGATGAATCAAATGTTCATAGGTAACCCGTGCTTTTTGCTCGGCAGCCATATCTTCCGTCAAATCTGCAATTGGGTCACCAAGGCAAGCAATATAAGACGCACACCAAGGAACGCCATTGGCATCCGTCCAAAATAGTCCGTGATTATGCTGAGCATATTGTCCGCCCCAACCTGTAAGCAATATTATTCGCTAGTTAGATGTATTTAATAAGTTTATTTCCACCTCAAATAAAATAAAAACAACGGATCTAGTACATTCAACTTCTGTTCACGCCATTCCATATACTCAAATTTATATCCACAATGATCCAATATTTTTTGTATTTGATCCAACGTGTTAGAAATATCTACACGACGCGGGCTGTTTTCCTTATCTGCTAGTATGGATGAAATTCTAACTTGTATTTGATCCATACTTATCGCCACACTAGGTGGATCTTCTGCCAATGCTCGTAATAGGACGTAATAAATATCATGTTTACTTCCATCAGTTAATATATGTTGTTTCCGTTTCTCTCTGCCATGTGAAGGGCCTAATATAATCTTCTCAATTATATTTTCATATTGTAGATCCTCTGTGATTCCTTTTAAAACATTGCAAATAGATGCTCTATCTGCTATTTCTTGTACAGCACGATCAGCACAATCAAAGGCAATATTCAAGCAAATCTGCTGCATCAGTTGTGGAGAGGTTATACTCTCTTCTCCTAATAACTCTATGATTTCTGATTTTATTTCTAATCCTAACAAAGAAAATCCTTTTTGTGGTATTTGTACTAATTCATCTTTTGCCCATTGCTCAATAGCAATAAAGCGGACTCGTCCATTCAAATCTGGATTTAATCGAATTGCATCGTCCGAACGATGTGGCAATGATATAATCACTACTCTTAGTCCGTAAAAAATTTCATTTTTCAATATTCTAGCAATGGATAACTGCACTGATTTGTCTATATAATGATAATCATCTATCACAATCACTTTATTGTTTCTTATCACATATTCAATAATCTGTTTAATACTTCTTTGTTGTTTTTCCTTGGTAGAGTTAATATTTGTATCTTTAAAAACAGTACCGCCTTTTACACTACCATCTGCAATAAATGGTATTCCCGCCTTTGCCCCCATCTCTGCACTGATTGCAAATTCTTTATTTGCTCCACTAGTAACTTCTACCTCTATCGGTAATAATAAAACCTCAGCGATCTGTATCCAAAAATCCTCTACAACATGAATATGCGAACCACTAACTTCTATCAGGTTATCCTTTTCAATTACTTTATGACATAATACTGTTTTCCCAGATTTAGATGCCCCAGTAACAAATGAAAGCATACCTTTAGTCTGTATTGCTCTTCTTAACTTTGATTCATAGGTCTCACGTTCATTTACTTGTCTAGTCACATATGTATATTCAGGAAATGAAGCTGGTTGAAAGATGTCCGATGCGTTGTATTTTGTAACCATAAATCCAATCACCTCCTAATAATATTATTCACATATTTACTTCCTTATAATACATAGATATTCGCATAATGAATAGGAAACCCCTGCTACGCAAATCACCATTTCTTTAAATTACAACAAATTCATATCACGCATTATAAAATTGTTAGCCATTCATCTATCTCATAAAAAAGGCATCTGAAAATCCAGTATTCCACTGGTTCTCAGATGCCTTTGCCAATCCCTACTCTTCCACCTCACACCCACACCACATATTCTTCTTACCCATATGTTCCTGCACCGTATTTAGCATTTCGCCAAATCGTTGAAAATGAACCACTTCTCGCTCCCATAAGAATCGTAATGTATCTTTCACACACGGATCATCCGTCAGATGAATCAGATGTTCATAAGTTACCCGTGCTTTTTGTTCGGCCGCCATATCCTCCGTCAAATCCGCAATCGGATCACCACGGCAGGCAATATATTTAGCACTCCAAGGTACACCGTTAGCATCTGTCCAAAATAGTCCATGATTATGCTGGGCTCATTTATTGCGGTGAATGCGGTGCACGAATGCGGACAAAGAATGTCTGGCAGAACTACCCAAACACCAACCCTAAGAAAGTAACTAGGTATTACATCTGTTATTCGCAAGATGGCAGTACACCGTATATGGTCAAGGATGCTGCCTGCCGTTGTGGGTATAAGAACGCTGACGAAATGGACGCGCTTGTCATTAAGCACCTTATGAAATATGCTACTAATCCCAAATCAGTAAAAGAGGTAGTTAAAGAGTTTCTCGATAAAGCTACGATTCCCGATAATGCACGGATCTTGGCACAAAGTAAAATCCAGTAGACCTCAAATACGGTCTTACTGGATTTTATCGTTAGCACAATAAGAAATCATGCCACAATCTTTGCAACATTTTCAGACTTGAACTCCTAGACCATAAATTTCCCCGCAGCTACCTGTAGTTCTTCCGCAAGCTTCGATAATGCCTGACTGGACGCAGCAATTTCTTCCATAGACGCAGCCTGTTCTTCAGACGCGGCCGATACCGTCTGTGTCTGTCCAGCAATGTCTTTACTAATCCGGTCAATATTTCGTACCGAAGTCACTACCTGTTGACTGCCAGAAGCCATTTGCTGGATTGCCACCGATATTTCTTGAATCTGCGAAGACATCTGATCGATCAGTGCAAAAATCTCTTCGAAAGATCGTCCAGCATTATTCACAACTTCAGTCCCTAGTTTGACCTCATTAGTCCCATTATTCATTTCAGTAACAGCACTTTCCGTCTCACCCTGAATCTTGCTAATCAGTGTCGTTATTTCTTTTGCAGCTTCCTGCGATTGTTCCGCTAACTTACGCACTTCTTCTGCAACAACCGCAAAACCTCTACCTTGTTCACCTGCACGCGCAGCCTCAATCGCCGCATTCAAAGCAAGCAAATTGGTTTGCGCAGCGATACCAGAAATAGTGTCTACAATCTGTCCAATCTCCTTGGAACCTTCCCCAAGCTTCGTAACAACCTCAGCAGAGTTAGCAACTGATTTTTCGATACTCATCATCTGGCTTATGGCCGCATTCACTGCCTTTTTACCATCTTGCGCTGCACTGGCAGTTTTATTGGACATCTCCGATACTTTATTAGAATTGGCGGTGATCTGCTGCATTCCCGTTGACACCTGCTCCACCTGTGCGGACAGGAAGTCAACCTCTTTTGTTTGGCTAACTGCCCCCTGTGCAACATCACTGATCGTACCCGCTACTTGGTTAACAGCTTGCGCTGATTGTTCGGCACTTGCCGTTAATTCCTCAGACGAAGCCGCAACCTGTTCGGCATTTTTCTGCACTTGCTGAATCAAGCTTTTCAAGTTTGACCCCATTGCATTAAAAGCCACAGACAGTTGTCCTATCTCATCATCAGTAGCTACGACCACACTTTGCGTAAGGTCACCTTCCGCCATCTTATTTGCTACCCCTACCAGAGTAATAATAGGGTTGACCATCCGAGCCGCGATAAAGTACATCAATATTCCACCTAGTAACACGGCGATCACAGCGATGAGAATAGCCTGATTCCTTATCGTGGAAATGCTTGCCAAAGCCTCTTCCTTGGGCAGGGTTGTACCTACCACCCATGAGGTTCCCGGAACAGGGGCAACTCCAGCATATCTTATATCACCGTTGAAGTCATACTCCTTTACCCCTTTTTTACCAGCAAGAGCCGTTTTTGCTAACTCAACAAGTGCCGGACTGACACCGTTATCAGTTAAAATATTTTTCTTCATGGCAACTTGTGCATCAGGATGGATGAAAAAAGTGCCTGATTTCCCTAATGTATAAGTATAACCTTCCTTACCAAATTTGCGATTTAGTACATAATCACTAATTCCACCAATCTGGATTGCAGCGCCTGCATATCCCATTATTTGGCCTTGCTCTCCCTTGACTGGAGTGATTACCACGCTCACTAGTTTACCATTGACTGGTGACACAACTGGGTCTCCAGCTACTACCGTTTCTTTTTTTTGCACAACGTCCTTGAAGTATTCCCTCTCGGCTATTGTTCCTGCCAGCCCATTATCGCTTATGAAATGACCACTCGAATTAGCAAAAAACAAACTATCAATTTTGGGCATATCCTTTTTCATTTCTGCCAATCGCGCAGCAACAATATTGGGATCGGTCACTTTGAGTTTATCATCGGTAGCCATGAATTCTACTATCGCTCTCATGGCCGTTACTTCCTTACCAATCCCCTCCGCAGCGGTTTCTGCATTTGCCAACATGCTCTCCTCTATTTTTTCGTTAAGAGCGATCTGACTACTTCGCAAATTAAAAAAACTTGCCACTCCAATGGAAATAACCAATATTAGGCATGAGAACATAATTAGCCTAGTTTTGATACTGTTTGTAGAAATTTTCGCTACTTTATGCGTTTTTAACATTCTTAAAATCTCCTTCTAAATAAATTTATTAAAATAACTATCGTTCATTCCCACATAGTAAATAGTCCATTCTCCCCTCAGAATAGCAAATGTCTTACTTATTATTATAACAATTATAATTACCCCTTTTAAATCTCAACTCTACCTATAAAAAAACACAAAAAAGGAATCTATTCTATCTTGATAAGATAGAATAGATTCCTTTTTTGTTAATAAATATATATATTGTAATTAAAAGTAAGTTTTTTATAGGAATTCTATTACATTTTGTATATTTATGGTATAACTCGCATTGTACAACATATTCTATAGTATAATAGATTGTATAAAGTAAGTTAATAGTAGGAGTAATAGTATGAAGCAAATTTTAATAAAAGATGACACTCCCATGAACCGTAAATTAAGAGAAAGTGAATCTTTATACCGCGCCCTCTTCCATCATGCTCATGTAATTTTCAGTCTTTACCAAGTGACCTTTAATGAATCCGGTTCTCCTATTGATATGATTTGCGTAGATGTTAACCCCTCTTTTGAAAAAGAGTTTTGTATAAAAGCAATTGAAATACTAGGAAAAAGTCTAACTACTATTTTCCCAACTATTCAAAATGAAGAAATAAACTGGATTCACGTTATGGGAGAAGTTGCTCAAACCAATCAAGCAATTATACTAGAACACGATCTTTTTCAACGAGATTGCTGGTATGAAGCATCCGTTTATACTCCAAAACCTAATTTCGTTGCCATACTAGCGACGAATTTGACAAAGTCCAAACAATACGAAACGAAGCTAAAATTCTCTGAAGAACGATGGCGAGCAGCATTGACAAGTGCAAAGCAAGGTGTTTGGCAGAAAAATTTTAAAACAAATCAATTTTTTTATTCTCCATGGTATACAAATCTTCTCGGCTACGAACCAGGAGAAATCGATTCTTCTGATAATTTTTGGCTTAGTCAAGTTCATCCAGATGACCATGATAGAGTCGTAGAAACTTTTTGGCAACATGCTAATAAACAGACTCCTTATTATGAAACCGAATACCGAATAAAAGCAAAAGACAATACCTATCGCTGGATTTTATCCCGGGGAAAAGCGGTGAAAAATGACAAAGGAGAAGCAATTGAATGCATTGGTACTCACACCGATATTACTCATCTTAAAAGCATAAAACAAGCATTAATGAATAGCGAATTACTCTATCGTACATTATATGAAAATATCAGTGATTCTATATTTTTAGCTGAAACGAATGAGTTGGGAAATCCAATAAAATATGTTGAAGTCAATGAAATGGCATGTAATTTACTAGGTTATACTAAAACTGAACTATTGAATATGTCACCAATGGATATCCGTCCACAGAAAATCAATTATGAAACCACCACTTGTTTTAGAGAGCTTAAGAAAAAGCGTTGCGGTATTTATAATAGAACCTATAAAGCGAAAGATGGAACATTCATTCCTGTTGAGATACGAGCAAAAAGTTTTACGTTAGAAAATGTAAATTATATTTTAGGAATTGCTCGAGATTTATCTGAACGAAAATTAATTGAAAGTTTGCTCGAACAAGAAAGAAAAAGGCAAAAAAGACAAGTGTTATTGAATGAAATGGTAACAAGTAATATATGGAATGCAAAACATTGGGAAGAATTAAAACACATGACTGATTTTGCAGATAAAAAGTCCTTTATCTGTTGTTTATTGAATATTCATGACCAACAGAATGAGCATGTTGATGAAATCAACGCTATTCAAGATACCATAATCGAAAAGCTTGATGCGAATAATGATTTATTGGTTTGGTTAAATTCTAAAGGAATTGGTATCATTGGCTATTGCAAGCATGAAGCAAGTAGCAAGCAGGGGCAAGTTATGATCCCAGAAGAAATACTGACACAAGCAAAGCAATCTTCTTCAAAATTTACAATGTGTATTGGTGTCTCAGAAATAACAACAAGAATAACTGATATTAAGGTTGCATTTGAACAAAGTTCACTTGCTGTTCATCTCGGAAGAAAAGTCTTTCAAAATAAAGACGTTTTTTACTATCGAGAACTTGGTGTACTTCAACTGGTTCCGTTTATTAACGACAAGTACGAAATCTCAACCTATGTAGATCGGACACTTGGAAAAATAATTACTTATGACCACCTTAAAAAAGCGAATTATATTCCTACTCTTGAGGCAATTCTTGAAAATAATAATTTAAATGATGTTGCGAAGGTCATGTTTATTCATTACAAGACAGTTCAACTGCGCAAAAAGAAAATAGAGGATATATTAGGAATTTCTCTTGATTCTTTTGAAACTCGTATGTCTTTATCGTTAGCTCTTAAATTACTAAAATTATTACAACATGAGTAAGTTTAACTAAAATCTTACGAGTAACGAAATGATGAGCGCACGGATCGTGTTAAGGATCATCTCATAAAAATTCTATTGTTAATAATGGGCAAAGTGAAATCCATTAGGTCTCAAATACGGTCTTACTGGATTTTATAATATATCAACATGTACATAACGCTTTAGCCTGACCAGTAGGCATAGAGTAGCGCTGATTTAGATACCGAAGGGATGCTGCTAATTCGCCATCTGGGCCTCCGTACTGCGTTAGGTATAAAGATGTTTTCATAGTCACAGAAGTCAGTATTTATGCGGGTTTTCCAAAAGAGAGTTAGTGAGTTTTTATCGGCAAATGCCATACGTTAGATAAAAACTCACTCAATTCTCTTATTTTTTTTCGCTCTCTTCTTTTGAAGGCGGATTGACTACAATTACTCTTATTTGATCTTTATTTTTATTAGACAAAAAAATTCCCCCTTGCATATGGCTTTGATGAACCATATGCAAGAGGGTTTGCTATTTATGCTCCATTTTTTTCATAAAATATAAGTAGGTTGATTGACTTTAAATTTCTAGTATACTAAATACCTTAACGAGTAAAGACTCTTAACATATAGAATATCTATTGGGGGTAATTAAATGGAATCAGTTATGGAAACAGCTTTGCGAACTGTAATTGGATTTGTCTTTTTATTGGCTCTTACTAGAATTTTGGGTAAGAAACAACTCGGACAGCTAACCTACTTTACATATATAACTGGAATTGCAATGGGCAATATAGCTGGCGATATGGTCGTACATAAAGATGTAGCAATCACAGATGGACTTGCAGGCCTTACAATCTGGACAGTTATGACCATTGCGGTCGAATATGGCAGCCTTAAATTCCCAACGATCCGGGTTGCATTGGATGGGGAACCGACAATCGTCATAAAGCAGGGACAAATAATGCAGAAAGAATTAGCAAGTCATCGGCTTAATATGGATGATCTTAGTATGATGCTCAGGATGAATAATGTCTTTTCCATAAAGGATGTAGACTATGCTATCCTTGAGCCCAACGGTGAACTTAGCATACTAAAAAAAGCACAAATGGAGGGAATAACCAGAAAGGATCTCAACATAAGCCTTTCTCCGCGTTTATATATACCTACAGAACTCATTGTTGACGGCCAGTTAGTAGAAAAGAATCTAAAAGAAATCCACCTCACTAAAGAATGGGGTTTAGAGGAAATTAACAAAGCTAGCTATCATTCATTTGCTGATATCTTTTTTGCGGAGTTGCAGAGCGATGGAACACTTTACATTGAAAGGAAAAGACTTTAATAAAGTGAACCCATCTCATAATAGTTGTATGAGTTAGCTTCAATCCTCGCTCTTGCATCATCTCAACAAGTATTCTATAGCTGAGTGGATATTTAAGATACCAGCGAACGCACAATAATATAATTTCAGATTCAAAAGCCAACTATTCCCAAATGCTAGCATTAGTAGCATTGTAACCTTTATTTTTTCTGCTTTTACCATGGCCTTTGGCTTATACCCTATGTGCAAATTAAGCGAACTACAATTAGAATCCATCAAGTTAGCTGGTACAAATTATACCGCTCCTGATTTTAAGAGAATTTATATGGCTTCTCTTTATCAGTTAATGTATTGCTTAGAGCACTCTATTGAGATCAAAAAAGATTAATTTTTTATATAAATTAACAGACCCATGAAAATTCAACGTTGGATGTTCATGGGTCTTTCGGTTAAAGTGAGCCGTAATCCTCCCCTAGTCCATCATCAAATTTCTGTAAATTTCACATTTACTTATGGTACGAAGCTGTTTTAAAGTAACGATCACTTGAAACTGTTTTCCTCCTGCTTTACAGACCAAATTTGCACTTCCATAATCAAACATCTTAAGGTCTGCTACTCCATAATCTTCCTGAAGCGGCTTATTAGTAATGCCTTCTTTCCAGGCATTTTCTGAACACCTAACTAATTTTTTTGACTAGGGGCTTATCAACAAACTGAATTGCCGCTGCTGCCAATACCGCAGTCGGATCAATCGCCGGTCGGTCAATGTGGTAGATTTCAAATGCCACCGGCAGTTCTGTACAACCTAATATCAATATTTCTGCTCCCTGTTCGAATAGTTCATCGATTGTACCGTAAAATCCGGTAAGGTCGATATCCCTATTCGATGCCTTTATTCCTTTATAAATAACGTCCATTACACTCGTCTGTCTCTCGGTTGAAGGAATAACTACATCTATCCCCACCTCTGCTAATACCATATGATAGACACCCGATTGAATAGTCCCATCAGTTGCCAGCAAACCAATTCTACTTATACCTCTTTTCCGTATTTCCTCAGCCGTTAACTTTAACATATTTAATAACGGAATATCGAAGAAAGGTGTAATTTTGTCATAAAAGTAGTGCGCCGTATTACATGGCATTACTAACACATCCGCTCCCATCGACTGCAACCTTATGGCGCTTCTCACCATTTCAGGAACGGGATCTTCCCCTTTTCCTAATATAGCCTTCGTCCTATCTGGAATATTGGTATTACAGTCTATTAAAATATGGATATGCTCCTGATCTGATTTAGCATCTGTCATGCTAATAATTTTATTAAATAAATCACAAGTGGCTGCCGCTCCCATGCCACCAATAATACCGACTGACTTTTTCATTTTTCCATCTCCCCCGTGTATAACATAAGTCACTTCCTAATTTGATTTGATTTCATTATATGTTCCGGGCATGATATAATCAAATACATCTATCAGTATAAATAATATAATCATTTAGTTATATTAGGAGGATGACATGTTTAAAGGAAAAGAATATATTTATGAAGTTTATAAAGAAAAAAGCTTCTCAAAAGCAGCTCAAAACCTATATATTAGCCAACCTGCTCTAAGCGCGGCAATCAAAAAAATTGAAAACCGTATCGGTTGTTGTATCTTCGAGCGAAGCAGCAAAGCGATTCATCCGACGGATGCAGGCACAGAATATATAAAGGCTGCAGAAACCATTATGGATATAGAAATCCAATTTGAAAACTATCTTAGCAATTTAAATCAACTGAAAACAGGACGTCTTTCTATCGGCGCAAGCAATGTTTTTGCTTCCTTTATTCTTCCGGCGATAATAACAGAATTCACAGACAAGTATCCAGCCATCAAGGTAAATCTTATAGAAGCCGCTTCTTCCCAGTTAGAAGAACTGTTATTTTCCGGCACGCTGGACTTTGTGCTTGATAATTACCTTTTGGACGAAACAATCTATGAAAAGCACTTGTTCTGCAGCGAGAATCTTATTCTTGCCGTGCCTCCCAAGCTTCCTTCGAACATCCTTGCGTCAAAACATCAACTATCCATAGATGATATTTGCCAAGGAAAGCATTTAGATCCCGCAATCAAACCCGTACCCTTGTCCTTATTTGCTCATGAGCCGTTCATTTTCCTGAGAGCAGGAAACGATACGAGAATACGCGCAGATAAAATTTTTCAAGAAAACGGCTTCACTCCTAAAATTGTTTTAGAATTAGACCAGCTTGCCACAGCTTATAATGTTGCCTGCTACGGCATGGGGGCTACTATCATTAGCGATACATTGGCCCAAAAAGCAAGTCATAATTCAACTATGCTATATTACAAAATCGATAGCCCACATACATTCCGCAATGTATATTTCTATAATAAACAAAGTAAATACATTACCAAGGCCATGGAGGAATTTACAAAACTAGCCCCAAATGCAGCTATTGACATTAGCCTTTTGCAAAAAATCTAATTCAATGCAGAAGTTTAGCTTGCCTTTTTTATTTTAAAAATTACTACATTACCTTTCAAATGTATATGATTTAGGTGGAAAAATAAAGAAGTTAAGAGACAAAAGAGTCTATCCTAAAATAATGACAAGTTCAATAGCTTTTACTTTGCTTATTGGCTTTATGTTAAAAATCAGGAACTTTAATCAATTAGATGATTGGCTAGAGCATAATGATTTTAGAAGAATTGTGTCAAAGAGAATGAGATTACCTAGAATTGATGCTATTCGAGATAGCCTAAAAGTTATTGAAATAAGCGATGTAGAGGAGCTTCATCATAGCATTATAAGAACATCCACTAAAAAATAAATACTGAAGCCTAAACTCGACAGTGCCAGTAAAGACATACAAAAATAAAGATGTCTGTCGGTTTGTGGTTCCGGCAGTCATCTTTATAAACATTAATGTTAAGTTTCAATTTATCTGTTACAATACACTCTTTCCATCTTTCCCTTAGAATTTCGAATGTCTTCAGGAATATCTTCCGACTTTAAGGAAGCATGTACGGAACATGTCCCGGCAGCTTGCGCAGTTTCATAGTACCAGCATTTATATTTGATCACATCAAGAGTTGTCTGTAGTTCTGTAATTTGTTCCATAACCCTTTTCTGTTGTTCTCTGAACATGTTGAGTCGCTGGTCAATTGTTTCATCGCCCAGCATACACCAGTTCATAAACTCTTTAATCGCTTTGATTGACATCCCTGATTTCTTTAAACATTCGATCATAAAAAGCGATTCAAGATCCTCATCCTTAAACATACGGATTCCGCCTTGACTGCGTGCAACAAAGGGCATTAGACCTTCTTTAGCATAAAAACGAAGGGTATGCGGAGATATATTGACCTTTTTAGATATTTCACTAACTGTATAGTACATTTTTACTCCCCCTAAAAAAGCTATTGAAAATTTTTTAAAAAAACTTGACTGAGAGTGCACTCTCAATTGTATGATAACTCTAACACGTAATAGAGAGTGTGTAAACCATATATGTAGAAGAAAAAGAAAGAGGGAATTGAAATGATGAAGAAATTCAAGATCAAGAAGTCCATGCTAATATTGGCTGCTATGCTGATGGGAACCATGGTATTGGGTGGCGCTGGCTCGGTATCTGCTGCTACGCCGAACGATACGCTGGCCGCAACCTCCCAGATGAAGAACTCATCCATCCGGGCCCTGGATAATGACACGCGTGTGTTCAAGGTAGATCCTTCGATTGAAGCCAAGAATGTTCGCTTCCAGAACCGTTATGGCATTGAGGTGGCTGGTCATATGTACCTGCCGAAGGATTTCGATGCCAGCAAGGAATATCGCGCAATCGTTCTTAGCGGCCCCTTCGGTGCAGTCAAGGAACAGTCCTCAGGCCTCTACGCACAGGAAATGGCAAAGCACGGCTATGTAGCCGTGGCCTTCGATCCGTCCTTCACAGGAGAGAGCGGCGGCAATGTACGTAATGTTGGTTCGCCGGAAATTTTTACGGAGGATTTCAGTGCAGCGGTTGATTTCATCGGCTCCCTGAAATTCGTTAGCAAGGATCAAATTGGAGCTATCGGTATTTGTGGTCTTTCCGGCCCATCCGTCACGGCGGCAATCAATGATGTTCGCATCAAGGCGGTAGCAGTATCGGCAATGTATGATATGCACGAGAGTATCCGCAATCACTATAAAGGCAGTTACTACAAACCGGAGCAGCGAGAGACGGTCAAAAAATATCTGGCTGACATGCGTTGGAAAGAAGCAAAAAAAGGCGAAATGATTCCAGGTTACCATGAGATTCCACTTGACGAGGGTGGCAAGGTAATGCAGGGCGAACGGGTATTGCCGGAGAAACTGCCGGAAAATCCGGATAGTGTGACGAAGGAGTTCTATGAGTACTATATTGGCCGTGCTTACCATCCGCGTGCTATCAACTCAAACAAAGAATGGTCTTCCACGACGCCATATGGCTTTTTCAACTTCTCTTTGATGGAAAATATAAAAGAACTTAGTCCGCGTCCGTTGCTGCTAATCACGGGTGACAAGGCTCATTCCAAGTATTTCTCTGATGATGTCTATGCGGCGGCTGCTGAGCCAAAAGAGATTATAGTGGTTCCAGGGGCAACTCATACGGACCTCTACGATCAGATGGACAAGATTCCGTTTGATAAACTGGAGAAATTCTTTGACGATGCACTGAAATAAGCACGTGAATCTTGATTGGGCAAAAAAAGATTGAGTAATAAGAGACCCGGCCCAAGATGGATATCCTGCAGCCAGAAAGCAAGGAGAATCTGCCGGTAGTGGTATGATATGCTCCCCCTATAGGCAATGTCATTAAGTTAAGTAGTTAAGAGTAGGTTAATGTATCAAAAAACGGTGAACGCTATGATAAGTATTCACCATTTTTATGATTTAAACATACCAAAAGCAGATGGCGTTATAAGCCATCTGTACAACATGCAGCTATGAAGAGTTGTTATATCAACTCGACAAGGTGTCCGGATGCGACCGAAATACGCACTTCATGAATGTCATTCCCTATCTGACTCATACAAATACACGAAACCCTCTACATTTCGTGTATTTGTATAGAGTTTCGTTTTTTAGTACCGACACCCCTAAACAGAAAAATGCCCAAACCGAAGTCTGAGCGAACATAAAGTGCGACACACTTATAAAATCCACCAAAACCGGCGAATTCCCGCCAATACTGGGCTATTTCCGTTCTATCAAGCATACCGTCTCAACATGAAACGTACGGGAAAACATCATATGTTATTCAATAATCGCACATGTATGTACACGAAAAATAAACCTCGCACCGCAACCCTGTTTATAAGATAAATTGAGACATACATTGGCCGCTTAATTCCGCTAAACTTTTGATTTGTCTTTTCTGATAAGATGTTAATTTAATTAAAATTTGATCATCTTTGATCTTAACTTTTGCCACAAATACTACCTCCTTGCGTATATACGAATCAATTCTTATTATTTAAGGCTTCAACCTTTAGCATATATATAACGTATATATGCGCTATATACGTTATATATATGCTGATAAGGGTTTAAAGCACCTTTAAGGCAATCGAAGATTGCGTCAGGTGTGACCAGTTTTTGCAAAAACTGGTTGAGGTAAATAGGGGTACTTGACTACTTTTCGCAGCTACTCTTTGATGCTCTATTGAGCATTTATATATGGATATACATTGCCCATCCCTTTGATAAAAGAGCAATCTCTATTCATTGGATCATGCTCGTTCTGGCTTGACGTAGGATATTAAAATTTAGTGTCCTTATGCCCCACAGGGCATCTTAGCGAAGCGGAACGAGCAGAGCGGGCCGTTACTTTTACTAATAAAATAAAAAGCATTTGATAATAAATTGCGAGAGATTTACTTTTTTTATAACCATTCCCTTACTGGAAAAAACGAGAGAGATTGTATCAATGCGGGCTGAGAAGTGGAGAGCGAACTTATATATTTCAGCGTAACCGCTACTTCCTGAAGAGTAGTTCAAAATTCCAAAAAAAGCCTTCGCAGAAACCTGCAAAGGCTTGAATTTACTGGAGCGGGTGAAGTGATTCGATTATTCGGACTGAACATTAATTAACTTTCCATCATATTATGTTATATAAAGCTTTTTTTAAAAAAGGGGGGCTATTATTTATGAGACAATACGGACCTCCGACCTCTCCGCCACCAACAGTTATTCCCCCAAAACCATCATATTCTTATATCATTGATTGCTTGTACTACTACACGTATGTATGGTTGAAGAATGGAAGACAATTTTGGTTTTATCCAACAAGCGTAGAGCATGGTGCAGTTACGGGTTATAGATGGACTGGAAGGTATTGGACTTTCTATGGTTTCGACTCAAGATTGATTGATGAGGTCGCATGTTTGCTTCCTACACCATATCGTAATTTATAAGCTAACTTTAACCAAGCCAGCTTCACAGCTATCATTGAGCAGCCTTGATATCACTGCACTATTTTCAGCCTCCACTTTAAACTTTACAGGAGCCGACAACGCACTCGTAATTTCCAATAAGAAGATCTTTTTCCCTTCTATTTCAGTCTTATAAAAATAAAAGGCATCTGAAAATCCAGTATTCCACTGGTTCTCAGATGCCTTTGCTAATCCCTATTCTTCCACTTCACACCCACACCACATATTCTTCTTCTCCATATGTTCCTGCACCGTATTTAGCATTTCGCCAAATCGCTGAAAATGAACCACTTCTCGCTCCCATAAGAATCGTAATGTATCTTTCACACACGGATCATCCGTCAGATGAATCAGATGTTCATAAGTTACCCGTGCTTTTTGCTCTGCAGCCATATCTTCCGTCAAATCTGCAATTGGGTCACCAAGGCAAGCAATATAAGATGCGCACCAAGGAACACCATTAGCATCGGTCCAAAATAGTCCGTGATTATGTTGAGCATATTGCCCGCCCCAACCAGCCTCTTCAAAATCTTTGGGTGAAGCTCCGTCCACTAATTTATATACTAGGGCTGCTATCATTTCCATATGAGCCATTTCTTCGGTACCGATATCCGTAAGTAGCGCTTTAGCCTGACCAGTAGGCATAGAGTAGCGCTGATTTAAATACCGGAGGGATGCTCCTAGTTCGCCATCTGGGCCTCCGTACTGCGTAATAACTAGTTTTGCAAAACTTAGATCAGGACGGCTAACCCTAACAGGATGTTGCAATGCCTTTTCATATATCCACATCGTTACATTCCCCCATCTATAATTGCCATGGCCATGGACTATTTACCCATTGCCACGCTTCATCTGTATAGCCGCCTATACCAAAGTTAAGTAGCGGTCCATATTCCTTTTCATAGGCCTGCTTATATTTTGTAAGCATCTCTACTGCACAATTAAAATCATTGATCGCATCTTTATCACAAGGATGCGTATCCAAATACAGATTGAGCTCTAGCGCAACAAACTGCATTTCTTGCACTTCTATCAGCATACGCATCTGCTGCTCACAATTCATGTTTTGACCTCCTTTCTTCACTTCGGCAGCGTATAAACGCCGTATAACTCAGGAAATAGCGTTCCCTTCATTAACGCTTCTTGTGGTCTAAATGCATTATCATAGTGTTGCCATAAAACATAAGAATGAGCGAGCTTCATATCCGGACAATCATCATCTGGCATACACATCTGTTTTTTTGTTTTATATGGTCCTTTCTTCATCAATTGAGCCTCCTCTCAGTCAACTTAGTATATTTTATGTCATGATCCCCTTGTATGTTACTTAACGCAAAAAAAATCTGATTAGCCAGTTGTTGGCATAATCAGAAATGCTACAATATACAATAAAATTCCCAGACCTCGATATAAAATAGTCGCAAACCAAATGAAACGGATAAGAGTCACATCAACACTGATAAAATTACTAACACCAGCGCACACACCAAAAATCATACCATGAGCTGGATCAAGAGCTAGGTGCCTTTGCAAAGAAAAAGAATTGTTTCCCTCTGCACCACCTTGGAAAAAACTCCATATGCTAAGTCCACTCAACAAATAAGCGCCGATGCGAACAAGGGCAAACATATAGGTTAGCCTCCTCGCTAGATATCTTATCCATTATTATTACCATATGGAATTTTTTTAAACCACATCTACTTTACTCGGCTTAAGGTTCTTGCTTTTCTAGCCAATTTCAAACGTGTATCTCGACTATTTTCAGGACCTTCTTGTGGCTCGCCAGGTACACGCTCAACAGCCTGCCTCCCTACATTTAGCAAAATACCGATAGAGGCTAGATTTACAATCAGCGCTGTACCACCATAACTTATAAACGGAAGCGGCACACCCACTACAGGCAATAAACCCGATACCATCGCAATATTGATCACCGCCTGTCCTACTATTAAAATAACAGTCCCCATCGCGAGCATTTTACCAAAACCATCGGGTGCTTTCAAAGAGATTTTAACACCATAATAAGCAAAAATTGACATCAGAAACAATACAATAACAGCACCAATGAATCCCATTTCTTGACATAAAACAGCAAATGCAAAGTCAGTGTGCCCCTCTGGCAAATAGTAAAATTTACTAGCTCCCATACCAAGACCAGTGCCAAAAAATCCCCCTGAACCAATCGCAAGTAGTCCTTGCACCGCTTGGTAACCAATCCCTTGTTGATACGCCCAAGGATTCAGCCATGCCGCAATACGTTCCGCCCGATAAGCGGCAGTAAACGTTCCATATAAAAATAATAACGCTCCGCCTCCCATTAACGTAAATAGCTGTTGTTTCGGAAGTCCGGCAATCATATATAACATTAGAGATACACTAATAATAATAACTGCAGTCCCCATATCAGGTTGTTTAAATACAATCAGAGCTAATACAACAGTAATATAAAATGGCGTTGACAGTAGTGTCACCCGACGTCCATAGTCAATCACGGGTCCTAAATATCCAGCGGTAATCAGTAGTCCTGTCAGTTTTGCAAACTCTGACGGTTGAAACTGAAATCCAATATTAATCCAGCGCCTAGCACCATTAATTTGGATACCACTGGCATGTACTGCCACCAAAAGACCTATGGTGACGACTATCACCATTGATATCAAACGTTTTAGGCGATGATAATCCATTCGACTCATAACAATCATCGCCATAATCCCAATACAAAACGTCATCAGATGCCTTTTTAAATAAAAATAACTATCATGCATTGTTTGCCCGGCTTCAACAAAACTAGCACTAAAGATATTTACGCTCCCGATCACAAATAATAATAAGGTACTATATACAACCGCTTCTGTATTACTTACCCAAAATCTAGATAACCTGTTCATCGCTGTATCTCCTTCATTAATCTCTCTTCATTATACCAAAAATAAAGTTCTTCATCTAATAACCAATTGGGCAATCTAAGAATATTATACAAAGCAATGAACGATTCATAAGCTCCACACAAAACAGAGGTGACAATATGGAAAATTTACCATATCAACTTGTGGTGATTGATCATACTACCCGTGCCTTGTTATTGGTTGATAATTCCGGAGAAATAATTGCACAAATATCTTATCCAGCAGGATGTACACCCACTGAATTAGTGCTTGCACCTGACCAGATCACAGTCTATCTACCGATCATCGATGCTAGCGATAATGGTGGCCTATTCATCGCGAATTTAAAGCAACAATCCATATACCGACTACCAATGAAACTACCCCAGCCTATACAATTCACACTTTCTCCAGATGGTATCTACGCTTATTTAGCCGATCCTGCGGGCATGTTGTATTCTCTTACTATAAATACCATGTCCTTAAAAAGTTGGGGAACCCCGGCAAAAGCCTGTTGTGTGGGATTATCATCTGATCGTATGGCAGTATATGGAGTCTGGGAACATGGAAGCGGAGGTTCATTAGCCGTATTTAGCCTGACAGGTGAACTACTCATCGAACATACTCTCCCTGGAATTCCTACCAATATTACACTCGACAATGAGGGACATATATTGATTCCTTTCACAACGTCTACCTTTACAATAGAAGGGGTCATTTGTTTCAACAGAGTTCTGAATCAGGATCATACCCTTGCCATCCTACCATCCCAGCGCTGTATTTACCCCTATAGCACTAGTCCTTCGGCTGCTTACCCTTCACATATAGCAACTTGTTCCAATGAACACATTGCATATGTAGTGAACGAGGAAAATGATTCCATTACAGTAATTGATAGTCATACCGCTGCTATTATAAGGCATATTAAGCTAGGACGTTCTATATCATGCCTACATATTTTACCTGGCGCCCAATTTGGAATTGGCACCAGTCACATTCTTGGCGATTTGAGCCTGATTGACCTGCATAACGGTCGCCTCTTGTCGGTAACCGATACCAAACGCGAGTTATTAGGATATATAGCAGTACTACCCACTCTATAACAGTTACAACTTTTTTATTCTCTCCCTACATTCTATATTTCCCACCAAAACCCTTTTATTCATACAAAGTTGGGTATAGCAAAAAAGAGCAGGAGGAACTTCCCCCATGCTCTTTCTTTACTATGCCAATCCTTACTCATCAATATGTTTGCCCCCGAGTTGACGTGGCCATTTTCCACTCCACTTATATTTTGTCTCGCTCTCTTGCACTTGCTTAGTAACCAAAGGCTTTGTAGCAATCACTTTATCTTCGACTACAACCTTCGTCTCAACAAATTGTGGCTGTTCAGCAGTAGCACTTTGTGATCCCTTGCCCATTTTACTTTTATTATTTATTTTTTCTTGAAGAAGCCACTCAACCTCTGGTTCTATGACGATCGGTTCTGATTCTTCTTCCCGCTCTGACTCTTCCTCTTGTTCTTCTTGCTCTGCTTCTAGTTCTAATTCATCGTCTTCCCGTTCTGGTTTCATTACTTTAAAAATTTTGCATGTACTTTGTACATCATTTACGATTTCTACATCTTCGGTGTCTTCGATACCTACGAGTTGCATGTTCTTTATAATACCCTTTTCCATCATTGCTAAAATCGCTAAAAAATGATCCGCCTCACGCCGGACATGATCAGCTAACAAAGCTGGTATAATTCCCACCAATCGACATTCTTCAATCATCTCTTCCGCTGCCCGCTTAAAATCTCGCAGACGCACAGTAGCCGCTCGAGCATCTTGAATAAAACGTTTAAAAGAAGCAACCTCAGGATATCCCTGTAACATACTAGAAAAATCTCTTCCTTGCATAAAGAGGACGTCAAACTCCTCGGAAAAAGCATGAGCCGTCGTAATTAAATTACGTTCCGAGGGGTCTAGCAGCTGACTGATAAACTTAGCATGGTCAGCCATAATACGCAGCCAGAAGGTATTCTCCTGTGCTTTTGTTGCTCCATTTACCAGAACTTTATTATTTTTCATCTTGTCTAATAGACGAATAAAATATTCCGCTTCGCGAGCGACATGGTCAAGAAGCAGCGGAAAATTAGAACCACCCAGTTTGCACTCTAGCATCTGATGCAATAAGTTACGTTTAAAAACATAAAACTCTTTTACCAATACTAGAACATCACAGACGAGTTCCGCAAATTTCCTATCACTTTGCACCCGTTCAGCACGTACGCGTAGCGACTCAAATTCTTGATAGAAAGCCTGCGCTTCATCTATCAAATCAGTGTTATCACAAGGCAGTCCAGCTTTAATAAACAATGCATGTTCTTGCATGATTCTGAGCCAGAATTTTACTTGTTCTAGATTCAGTGGTTCCAAGGGTTCAGGAACCATATATGATATTTGTTGACGCGACATAGCAACACTCTCCCTCTTTGATCCACAGAGTTTATTACAGTATATGCCGCAATCTCAAATATTGTTATTATTTTAATAAAAATTTAAGGAATTTTTATTTCACAACGATTGATAGGCGTCCCCATACCACTAAATTTAGTTTCATATTCAGTCATAACGTTATCCACGAAATCACTGTTATGCAAATCAAACGTTAGGTTGTCGATCTGGAGATTCCTCTGCGCAAATTGCTCTAATGAAAAATCAAATAGCGAGCGATTATCCGTCTTGAAAAATATTTCCCCACCATCAGCTAAAACCATCTTATATTTATCTAAGAACTCTGTATGAGTCAAGCGTCGTTTTGCATGCCGGACTTTAGGCCACGGATCACAAAAATTAATATATAATCGATCAATTTCCTTTGGTCCAAATATTTCTAGTAGATGGTTTACATCAAAGACTAATAACCGAACATTGGTAAGCTTTTTCTCTCGGACTTTTTGTGCTACATAATATAAAACATCTTGCTGCGCTTCAATTCCAACGAAGTTGATTTCTGGATGCCGCTCAGCCATTTGGCTAATAAACTTCCCCTTACCTGTTCCAAGTTCCACATGTAGCGGTGCTTTACGGCCAAAAATTTTCGCCCACTGCCCCTTCATGTTCTCGCCGACTCGGTACAATTCTTCACTAAGTGAAGTACCCTCTTCTAACGTTTTCGCACAAAGTAAATCTTTGATCAATACAATCTCATGATAGTCTTTTAATGCGGAACTAACCCAAGGCTTTTTTCTCAATCGCATATTTATACCTCACCTATATTTTTACTACTCTTTATCCAAACCGAATTTTTTTAAATATCGATATAATGTCACGCGGCTTACATCTAACATATTGGCTAAACGGCTGATATTGCCGCCCGCCACCTTCCAGGCTTCAACGAATACTTCTTTATTATCTTTCCAGGCTATTCCAACAGCAGTTTCTCCTAGTAAACTAATATCTTGCACATCAATAGTAGCACCTGCCGTATTAAAGAAAGCTTGTTCTACGACGCCTTGCAACTGTTTTATATTGCCAGGCCATTCATAAGACATTAGTAACTGCGCCGCCGCTGGCAATAATTCTTTGTATTCTATATTATGCTGCTGAGCTAGTTCACTAATAATGTGATTTGCTAGCAAAGGAATATCTTCACGCCGAGCTCGCAAAGTGGGGATGCGAATAGTAATTTTAGAAACGATTTTATATAAAGTAGGTAAAAATATACCTTTTTCCGTCAGACGTTTTAAATCACTGTCACAAGCAGCAATAATGCGGATATCAAATTTCCGTTTTACATTTTCACCTTGGCGGCATAGTTCGCCAATTTTTAGTGCTTCCGCTAATTTAGTGGCCACATGAAGCGGTATTTTTTCTATTTCATCTAGGAATAATGTACCACCATTCGCTAATTCTATTTTTCCTGGTCTACTTTCATCTTTTGTTGCCCCAGTACCAAATAATTCTTCTTCTAACACTTCTGGCGTTATATCCCCACACTTGAGCGATATTAACGGACCAGCTGCCCGTATGCTGGCTTGATGAATCGCATGTGCCACCCGCTGTTTACCAGTACCTGGTTCTCCCTGGAGTAACAGATGATGATGATTGCGTGCCACTCGGCCTACCTTTTCTTGCATTGCCACGAATACAGGCGCAGTACCTACCATACTCGACAAACTATATCGCGCCTTATACCCGACTGCATGTGCAACAAGCGTCCGTAAATCCTCGATAGGCAGTGATACCGCAACTACACTTGTTACTACATTGTCATGCTCTAATGGCACTACCGTCGTAATATCTTCATATGTTTTCCGTTGCGTAATCCAGGTTACTTCTTTATTATAAGATGGAATTCCCTTAAAACCTTTATATAACGGGGTATGGCGATAGTTGAGTACTACATCATTTAAATTGGCGAGTCCACCATTGGCAATTACTGCATCAATACCAGCCAATCGACTTTGCCCTAGTTTATTGCTATAAACAACTTCACCACCTGGTATGATATGATATACCGCAAACGGCACGGAATCTAAAATAGCATGCCTAGCTTCTAGTTGCGCTAACATCTTTAAATGTTGTTCCATCGCATACTTGGCACTTAATAATAAGGAAACCACAGAACTATGTGGTAATTTTTCCTGTTCCACTAATACAATCGTTACAATATATAAAAGTTGTCCATCAACAATAATGGGTACGGAACACGCATCACCATCTTGGCATTCTTTGATCCACATTTCTGCACCAAATAGTAAAAACGGAACTTTATGCTGATGAGCAATACTAATACTCGATGTTCCAATATCTTCTTCTGCCAGTCTTCCGCCTTCCAGTTCCCCAGGAGTTTTTTGAAAGAAAGGCAACGCATAATTTTTGAGAACATAACAACTACTATCGAGTAGCAATAGGCTTAGATTGTATACATTAAAATACTCTCGCGTCTGATCATATAATCCATCTAAATATTCAATCGCTCCACGGTGTAGTTGTTGACGCCTTGCCAATTCCGACTTTGTAAGCTTAACGAGTGGCGGCAATTTTTCAGAAGCAACACCCAACTGACTGCTTTTTTGCCATGACTCGCCTACCCAAGGATGTACATTGGGATCGAGCGTTCCCTCACTTATAAACTTTTGATAGTAGTTCTCCAGTTTTTCTTTGCTACGCGGCTCTCGGATCATAAAAACCCTCCATCTATCTTATATATCTCCATTATTTTTTTCATTATGTCAATAGAGAAATCATATCATAAATTCAATGAAAATCCACAATTAAATTCCTACGCTTCCCACTATATCACGATCACTAAATTTTCTGCATCGCAATCATAACTAGTACTAGATTGTCCACGTCTGATAGACGAATCATGCCAATGTCATCTTATTGCATTATATATTATACACTATTTTAAGCAAAAAAAATGAAGTAGATAAGCAATTTGCCTATCTACTTCATCATTGCAATCATAATCAAGTACGATATTGATTAATATCTTCACTAAAGTTGCCTATGACCACTTTAAATTCACCAATTTTGCCCATCATATCATGTAATTTTTCATTATAAACCTGCACTGAGGCACTTACTTCCTCACTAGCTGCCGAATTTTCTTCAGAAATAGCCGCTAAGGACTCAATTTTCCCATAAACATGAGTAAGACCAAGCATTTCGCTTTCTAACTTGCCAATCATATGTACAATATTATCAGCTACATTCTGTACATTATCTACATGCTTCGTATTGCTTGCTACTACTTGATTCAGTTGGCGACTTTCAATCGTGAGCACATCATATTCTTGCTCAATCAGGCTTACAACACCACTAATGATATCCATTAATACTTTTAAATCCGTAGTAATGCTATCCGAATGTTGATGCGATTGTTCCGCAAGCTTGCGTACTTCTTCTGCAACTACAGCAAAGCCTCTGCCTTGTTCACCCGCCCTGGCCGCCTCAATTGCAGCATTGAGAGCCAGAAGATTAGTTTGCCCAGCAATAGCAGCTACCATACCCGTAATTTCTGTAATTTTAGTAGCTTGTGATTGCAAATTTTCGGCAGATTTCTTCACATTTGCAAAGTTCAACAAACTATGCTCTAACTTCACTCCAGATGCTTCCACTTCACCAAAACCATGACTGATCTGTGCCATAGCAGCTTCTAATTGTAATTTATTATTATTTTGTTCTGTTACTACAGTCTTTAAGGTATCTAAATTACCACTTAAAATAGCAACTGCATCTGTAGTCTCTTCCGCCTGATTGTTCGCCGCAGTAGCCACATCATCAATAACACCAGAAATTCCTCTAGAAGTTTCCGTCATCCGCTCCGCTAATACATTAAAATTATCTGCATACTTATTCATTTCATCAGATGTGCCTTTAAAGCCTACAAACTCTCGTTTCAATCTTTTTTTATACAGCGATAAACCATCCATCATCTCTTCAAATTCATCATTTGTAGAAATCTTATTTTCAAGAAAATATTTACGTTCTTGAATATTTTTAATTTCTTCTTGAATGGCAGTAAATGGTCGCATTAAAAAGCTAGAACAAAGAGCGGCAAGACCTCCACTAATAATAGATGACCATAACGAAATAGAAAGGCCAGCTAACGATAAAGCACCATTTACCACTAGCGTTAGTAACGTAACCGCTATACCAACTTTAACTGATACGTTCTTAATAACACCAAACGATAAGAGGTGATTGAAGCGATACGATTTCTTCGTGGTGATCGGTTTGGGAAACTTAATTTTTATTTTCATATGCTCAGTTGAGCTTTCGATAATCTCAGTCGTAATATTTTCTTTAAAATGCTCGGCAGCTCCAGTAATTAAGCCTTTTAAATAACTAAACATGCCCCTCTTAGAACGATAACTGAGCACTGCTTCATATTCAGAAATCGGATCAATTAGTAGTTCTGGCGGCTTAGCACCCGGTATGCGCTGTACAACCACTACATGAACATCATACATCGACCGTAAAAAGGAATATAGCGTTTCTTGCTGAAAAAAAGCTGGATACACATTAAAGAAAGAGTTGACATTATCTTTACCGATAATCATCCATACTTCCTCTTCTGATTTTCCCAATTGTTTTGCTAAAAAATCAATAAAAGATTTTACCTCTTGATCATCAATATCTTCCGTCGGCATAACAATCCGGTTCCGTGCCCAACCAGCATGTTCCATGGCTTTCCCAACTAGTTCTGAGCCCCACATATTATGTGCAGTACTCACCCACGTAGCAACCACTGTTCCCTTCACAAGCTCACCTCATTTTATAAGTATAGTGCTTAATTTTTTATTTCATCTTCTAAAGTATTTATGTTCCATATTGCCGTGATAAAATCCTGCCAATTCAAAATTATTATTATTTAATAAAAAAAACAAAAAAGATCCTGCCTACGCAAGATCTCATTACATTTATATTCGGGGCAACGGAGCTCCCCCAACATCAAATCAAAGTCCACCCTAACTCTGACCGACTATTAACTCCGTTGCTTCATAGATCAGTATATCACAAAATATAGGACTATAAAAGGACAATCTATCTTTTTCCTTACTAAAATCAAACCTTTTTATCACTATCGGTACTATCTAAGCGATATAGGAACCATGTCACTGCCAATAAATCTGCCACACCGCCTGGGCTGACATTATGCATGATAAACTGCTGATCGAGTTCCTCACATTTTTTCTTACCTTCTATTGTCTTCATTCCTCCTGCAGCAAGTACTGCCTGCACCTGCTGACGTACCCACACTCTCATTTTATCCGGATGATGACGATGCATCACAGTCGTATCATCTACACAAGTCATTAACACTAATAAGGTCTGTACTAAAGCATCATTAATCGACAAACCATCAGCCAACGCATCACGAAGAGTTGGTAATGCTTGTAACCTTACTGCTGGTAGGCCACTTTCTAATTCACCGCGAATACCAGTAATACCGTACTCCCTATATAAACGTTCTCCAGCAGTCAACGCATTTTGTGATTTATTCGCTGTACACATCAGTTCTCTTTCTACAATTCCTGCTACCATTTGCGCTGCACTATCTAGCATGGTCTCCACTGTCACTTCACGGTTCTTACCTGTCAGCCAACCTGCAGTGCCAGCCATAATACCTAATAAAAAAACTAACCCTTTTTGCGTATTTACGCCCTGGGTAGCTGTCAGCATCACTCGCTCGCCTTCTAAGCCAACGATCCGTAGCACTGGCAATAATAATTCAATACTACCTTCATGCATAATACCGGCTTGCGCACATCGAATCATTGGCATTACAAGAGCGGCAGAGCTTGCCATAAAACTATAAAAATCCATATCACGATGTGCACCACTATTCATTCGATCCACTAGCCCCGGTGCTGGAGTACATGTGACTTCATATAGCATTGCCTCTACAGCTAGTGCCCCTAACCACTCTGCCTTGGCAGTAACCGTTCTCGTTTCATGAGCCCTAAATTGATTCAACATATTTCCTACTGCAAACTGTAGATCTGCCTGGGTATGTTTTTGCTCTCTCATACACACTGCTGCGTCTGCGCCACATACAAAGCAGCCACGTCCGGCTCCATAATCTTTTCGTGATAACAGTGTACCCGTTGCTTCAAAAACATCAATATCCAGTAGCCTCGCAAAAGGATAGGCCTCTTCAATTTTTACTGCCGTTTTCTTAATCAACAATCCATCACCATTGACCGCAAGTAAAGCTACTGGACCGGTTACCAAATTGATCTGTTCTTCTCCTATTATATTTAAAATCCCCCTCAACTGTTGTACAGCATAATCTCTAAGCCGTCTAAGGATTGGAGTATCCTTCACTGCCCCCGGCATATTCATAGTAATGCTAATGAATGGTAACTCGTATTTTTCTTTGAATGCGCATTGCCGATGATAACGTTCTTCTTTTGCTACCAATATATCGTCTAATGTTAATTTCTGTTGTATCATATTTACACTCCATCTAATAGACTACTCTTTTTGTACTAAAGATATCATCTCAACTACTTTATTGATTAATGTCTTATTCAAATATTGACGATTTTTACATGTTAAAATATAGTGACTTAGCCGCTTTGCAGGGAAAAGTATCGGGATACTGCTATTACTTACATTGACACTTACGTCCTCATTTGTAAATAAAACAATCCCTTCCACCCATACATTAATCCCTTGCTCTTTTAGAAATTTAGATAATTTGTAAACCTGTCCTTTGACCTGTTTTACGGGATTATTCATTGGTTTTGAATACCGTCCCCCACCTCGGCCAATTTTATGTTGCATCCATTGAGCAGCTTCTGCATCACCAACAATTTTACCATTGTGATTTTTGACTTCAATAATATATACGCCTTTCATACCAACAATAATTAAATCTGTTTCTTGTCCATAATTTTGATATGAAATCGTAACGTTGGTAAAAATATGATATCCCGCCGGTAACTGCAATGCTTGATCGAGTCCCAAAGTCTCCCCTTTGGCACCAGAACGAAAAATAATACCCCGTTTAATATAATAACTAGCCAACACCATAAATATCATAACTGGTAAGAAATAATACCAATTATCGACCTTCACTTTCTGAACAAATATAATATAAAAGGATATTAGTACCAATATCAGAAATAGAATGCCTGCAATTAAGTTCCGGTTCGATTTACTACTTAAATTATTATTTCCTTTATGAAATTGAGCCATACTATTCTCCTAAGCTTTTCAAACTTTCCTCATTTTAACGATTGCCTGTAACATATGTAATCTATTATATATAGGATAAATATTCTTCTTAAAAACAAAAAAACCTCTATACAAATACAACTCTTCTATTTTAATCTTTATTCCACAAAAAATATACGCCTCCCAACAAAATTTGTCAGAAGGCGTATATTGAATTCACTACTAATTTATTTTCTGTTTATGGTTTAACAGTAGCTTTAAACATTTGTTTACCATCTTTCATTTCAATAATGACTGCACTCTTTACAGCATCATGTGTAGCATTCAAAGTAGTTGCTCCTGTGATTGCCATAAAGTCTTTCGTTGCTGCTAAGGCTTCACGGATTTTTTCAGGCTCAGCACTATTTGCACGTTTCATAGCATCAATTAATACATTAATTGCATCATAGCTCAATACTGCCATTGCATCTGGAGCTTGTCCATATTCTTTTTTGTATGCTTCAACAAAAGCCTTTGAACTAGCGCTTGTATCATCGACAGAATAATGATTTGTGAAATATGTATTATCCAAAGCAGCTGCCGTTCCAATTTCCACTAATTTAGGTGAATCCCAACCATCGCCACCAATGATTGGTACTGTAATACCAATTTCACGTGCTTGTTTTACAATCTTGCCCACTTCTTCATAGTAACCTGGAAGATAAATCACTTCAGGGTTCAATGCTTTTACTTTCGTCAAAATTGTTTTAAAATCCTGATCTTTTTGCAAATATGCTTCTTCCGCTAACACGGTACCATTACCTTTAACGAAGGCATCTTTAAAGAAAGAAGCTAGGCCCTTACTATAGTCACTGCTGCTATCAACCAACATAACAGCCTTGTTTAATTTTAATGTATTCAAGACAAAGTTTGCACCAACCGTTCCTTGGAAAGGATCGATAAAGCAAACACGGAAAGTATAGTCTTTCACTTTTCCACTTTTTTCATCCACCGTTACTTTAGGATTGGTTGCCCCTACTGCAATATAAGGCAATTTGCTAACTTCAGCTACATTAGAAGATGCAATTGCATTTGAACTAGAAAATGTACCAGTTACAGCGACTACTTTATCTTGTGTTGCAAGTTTTGTCATTGCATTCGCCGCTTCTGATGGTTCACTTTTATTATCAGCAATCACCGCTTCTAGTTGTTTACCAAGTATACCGCCTTTAGCATTGGCTTCTTTAATTGCCAGTTTTGCGCCATTAGCCCCTGATGTCCCCATAGTTGCATTGCCGCCAGTCATTTCATTGATAACACCAATTTTAATATTTTTTGAAGCGGAACTACCGCAACCTGTCAAAACTGCTACGACTAATAAGGTAACCATTGATACTACAATCCATTTACAACTCATCTTACTCATAATCAAATTCCCCTTTTTTGCATTGTCTAAACTGCACCTTCAACGAATTTCCCAGTCTCCTCTAGAAGCAACTTCCGGGTAAATTATACTCTCCACTCATATTCTTCTCTTGTCCCATACGGAATAAGAGTCATACAATATGAAAGAGCCAAACCATAAAATGATTTGACTCTGGATAAACAAATAGTAAACATCACATGATGTTTTCTGTACCACAATATAAAAATATATTAAAATTATATTGCGAATTTGTCTCTGTCCTTTTGCCTGAGAGTTTTGCCAGCAATATAAAATTGCTATATTTCACCTTCGGCGCCCTATGTGAGGGTCTCTCCAGAGTTCTGTCCATTTACGATTTTACTCAGTAATCCGAGTGCCTGAGAGTATTATTCCTTCGGCGGGCCACGACAGCCTCTCTCCCGTAAATTTCATCCAGTAAATATGTAGTTTTAAAAAGCACATGTAAAGCAAGTATTATTATAAAACAATCTAGCCATTTATTCAATGATAATTTATACGCCTCTGACAAAATATACGATAGCGATTAATGCTGCCATCAGCAATCTATATACTGCAAAGATGGCGAAGTTGTTTTTTTGAAGATATTTAAGTAAAAAGCTAATACAGAAAAGCCCCACGACTGCTGAAGTTACAGTACCAACTAGGAATAAAGGATTCGCGATATTGTGAATAATATCTGGAGTATGTTTTAAGGCTGCCCCCGCAATAATGGGTGTTGCTAATAAAAAAGAAAATTTTGCAGCCGCTTCCCGCGAAAGTCCCAGTACGCGCGCTGTCGTCATCGTAATCCCCGAACGAGAAACGCCTGGAATCAGAGCCAATGCCTGAGAAGTTCCAATCAACATAGCTTGCTTAAAGGTTATTTTCTCATAATTAATACGTTGTGGTACATTCTTATCTACATAATAAAGAATTACCCCCATAACCGCAAGGCCAGTAGCGATAATAAGAGGTTGTGAGCGAAATAAGCCCTCCATTTTCGATTCCAATATCAGTCCCGCAACACCTCCTGGAATGGTTGCTGCTACTAAATACCAAAACATCTTTCCTTCTTTTGTCTGTAATCTCTTGGTAAGTCCATCCACAACCAGTTGCCGCCAATCTTGAAAGAAATAAATAAGAACGGCAATTAATGTACCAACATGCAATGCTACATCAAGAGCGATATCAATATTTCCCCCTAATTGATTGATAATTGGATCCCAACCAAAAAGCCAGCGAACAATGATTAAATGAGCCGAACTTGATATCGGCAAGAATTCACCTATACCTTGTACGATTCCTAATACTACTGCAATAAACCACAACATATATAATTCTCCTTCTTGAAAACAAATTATCGTTTTATAATATTTTAGTTTTAAAAACATGTCAACTATAATTTATGACACAATAAGCGTTACTGGCAATCAATTTGTAGATCCATATGATCATTACGGTGTAGTATCAACAGCTATAATATTAATATCACTGATAATAAATACATCTAATACATCTTTCAGATCTTTAGATAGAGTAACATTATGACCAATACCTATGTCATTTAAGGCACTCTGAAGTCCTGCTTGAAAAGCAGGAGTGAGCAAAATTGACGGATTAGGGGAAATAATTGTGCTTAAATTTCTATACAAAAAAACTTCCACTGCATCCTCAACATCCGGATCCGTTACAATTACTTGTCGGAGTAACTCATTATCCATATTACACCTCTATTATACTAATAATATCTAGTATATGGTGTTACTATCGTTTCGCTACCACGTCTACCTTGAATGCTACCCTACTTCATAATACTAGGGATTTTTAGATCAGTCTCTACTTCTTTATCATATTCTACACCACTAAATCCAAAACCGAACAACCGAAAAAAGTCATCGCGATACCCTGCTACATCGGAGAGCTGTGCTACATTCTCATTTACAACGTTTTTCCATAATGATAACACTTCTGTCTGCACATCATCTCGCATTTCCCAATCGTCAAGACGAATCCGTCCTTTTTCATCTACAGGTATCGTAGAGGTATATAATTTTTCTGCAAATAGACGATAGATTTGTTCCACACAATTCTCATGAATATTTTTGTCTTTCATAACCTTAAATAGCAAGGACATATAAAGAGACATGCCAGGAATAGCAGTACTTGCTTGCGTCACTAATGCTTTATTAACGGAAATAAATGCCCTGCCCCCTGTTTTACTAAGCTTGCTATGTATGTTTTGCGCAGCTGCCTCTAAACTTTCTTTTGCCTTGCCGATCGTTCCCTCTCTATATATAGCAGCTGTGATATCTGGGCCAAGATACGAATAACTGATGGTTGTCGCATCAGGAGCAAGAACCCCTCCATCATGCAATGCTTCGATCCACATCTCCCAATCCTCTCCACCCATTACACCTATCGTTTGTTGTATCTCTTCATCTGTGGCTGGATCAAGCGTGATCTCAGATACTTTTTCAGTATGAAAGTCAATATTTTTACTAGAAAAAGGCGTTCCTACTGATTTAATAGAAGAAACCAACGTTTGCCCAGTAACTGGATGTACCCGTCTTGGAGACGCAAGGCTATAAACAACCAAGTCAATCTGTCCTAAATCTTTTTTTATTAGTTCTACCACTTGTTCCTTTACTGCTGTAGAAAAAGCATCACCATTAATGCTTTTTGCATAATGATTTTCTGTTTTTGCAGCTTTTTCAAATTCTACAGTATTATACCATCCAGCGGTCGCTGTTTTATTGCCAGTCGCAGGTTTTTCAAAGAATACACCAATTGTATTGGCTCCAGAGCAAAAAGTAGCCGCAATTCTCGAAGCCAATCCATAACCAGTCGATGCACCAATGACAAGAACATTTTTAGGTCCTACAACCGGCTTTTGTATCTTTACATAATGGATCTGCTCTTGCACAGAATGGGCGCAACCTTCCGGATGTGCTGTAGTGCAAATAAATCCTTTAAATTTAGGTTTAATAATCACAATGATCTCCTTCTTTTCTATTGTCTAGTATTTTTTGTATAACCTTCTTAACCCACCTACTCGTTACGCAAATTTCGCATAAAGGTCATATGGATTAGTATATTACATTTTACCATGATCCACATCTCTTTCCTATGGTTTTTTACGTTTTTTACCTATTTTGTCCATTTTAAGATACGTCAAACATAGAGCAATTCTCCTTTTGCTTAAGAAGTATCTTTGTGATTATTAATTTTTTATTTAGTTTTAATCATACATTTCTTGACATATGTTTCCACCAGTATGATAATAGTAACAACAATATTCTTTTTAGGAGGCTTGTTTATGTCATCACTTTCCGGAATTTCTTCCGCATTAGCGTCTTTATTATCTTCTAATTCGCTCACTGCAGCGACTACTACGAATGCAAATGCTTCAACATCCCCCTCGCTTGCAGACTACCTATCAAGTCGTTCATCTACAACTTCTTCATCTGCAAACAGTTCCGATGCAAGTTCCTTAGATTCTTATATTTCTTCTGCTAATTCTTCCTCTTTGGTTGATTGCCTATCCAATAATTCCTCGAATGGCGATAGCGTCTACAGCGTACTAACATACGGCCAAACAGGACAACTTGATTTGATCTATCAAAAGATACATCGTTTAGAAAATGCTGCAAGTAGTAGCACAAGTAAAAGTAGCAGTAGCAGCAGTACTTCTAGCTCTTCAAAAGTCAGCTTATAAAAAAATCTAAGCGACCCGCTCATACATATCTTATAAAAACTGCTATCGTTTCTTATACGATAGCAGTTTTTTATTCTTTATTCTCATCTAAATACTCTCGTATGATTTTCCATTGATTTTTCTTGTCATTAAAAGAGATCGTATATGCTGGACTGGTTGATGACATTTTTATAAATGTCATCTCATCATATTGCTCAAAACCAACGTATTTTTTAAACGATGCATATGCCTTGCCACCATTAAAAATAACATACTTTATATTTGGATACATAGTAAACAATGAAGAAAAGTCATTTACCCTTTCCTCTTTTATATTCGAATCCAAACTTCCTTCTCGGTAGCAAGATTCAATCACATCCCACAGTGCAATCCTATTTCCCTTTAAAAATTCGATTTTTTCTTCATATTTTTCGCACAGAGGTACATCAAACAAGGAGAATATGATTTGCCAAAATTGGTTCCTTTTATTTGCATAGTATTGTTCTTTTTGTAATGATTCAACTCCTGGCATAGATCCTAGTATTAATATTTTTGAGTCTGCATTAATAATTGCTTTAAAAGATTTTATATTTGCCAATATAATCCCCCACTTACAAACAAGTAAGTCGATTTCTTCCCTTTTTTTTCGAAGTATATAACGCCTTATCAGCCCTTTGAAAAAAGCTTTCTTTGTGATCATCCAGACGCATTTGCGTAACTCCAATACTAACCGTTACTGTCACTACAAACTTATCCGCTGGAAAAAACTCTTCTTTCATGAATGATTGACGAATTTTTTCCCCAATCAAAGCGGCATCCTCACATATTATACTGGGCATCAAAAGTACAAACTCTTCACCACCATAACGAAAAGCCATTTGTTCTTCCTCAACTACGTTTAAAAGAATTTCGCCAAGGCGAATAATGACCTGATCGCCTTCCCAATGCCCATATGTATCGTTATACGATTTAAAATTATCAATATCAATCACCATGATGGATAGGGGTCTTTCGCATTGCAAAGCAACCGTAATTTCCTCTTTTATTTTCATATCAAAAAATCTCTTATTAAACAGCCCCGTCATTCCATCCGTAAGACTTAAATCACGGTACCATTTCACTCTTTTATTAAGCACTTCGCCTTTTATTTTTAAAGTTTTCATACGGTCTGCCAATGCAAGTGATAGTAAGATGGACTCACTCGCCGTCGCTAACAACAAATAATTTACAGCTGCAAATATCCCCGGCAAATAAGCAGATAAAGACCAAATAATAATTCCAATCGCTAAAACGCCCCAGGCAATCATATAATAACGCGCCGCTCTAAATCCTTGTGAAAAACGAATCGCTGCTACGATTATGATAAAAATAGGGCCCAAAATACCAAGCATATGAGCAATTTGATTTGCTACAATATTATACCCCAAAACTCCTAAAATACCCTGTAAAATAGCTCCTATTACAAGCCCACTGAGCACCTTATCTAAACGGGGAAGTGTATTCTCTATTTGAAGAAAATTTCTGGTAAAATAGATAGAGCAAACAAAGGCTCCCGCTAACCAAACCCAAAAAATGGCGTTGTATATTTGGTAGGGAATGTCAATGAGCATTCTAAGATGCCCATGCACCTGAAATTGATATAAAAACATAAATCCAATATATAAAACATAAAATAAATATGCTTTGTCTCGTAAAACACTAAAAATAAATAGATTAAAAATTAGCATTGCTAATAAAATTCCATAAAATGCACCAAATCCTAGGTTTTTCAAAAGCATTTCACCAATAAAATCATCCTGTCTCCAAACTTGCACAGACAAGCGCAGAGCCGAAGTGCTTTCTAAGCGGAGATAAACAAACTTTTGTTTATCAAATTGATTTGTAAGCTGAAATACCCATGTATTATCCATAATATCACAATTACTACGTTCTCGGCTTACTCCTACTTTTTTTACAATATAATGATTTTCAAAATTAGAACCCCGGCTACTTATCGGTATATATATATTAATTTTATCAATGTTAGGATTATTCAATTGAAGCAGCTGCCCAGCCATCATATCCCCTGCATTGGACGATAGTAGTTTAAACCGCACCCAATAAACAGATTGGGTAATACCTAAAGAAAGTGTTTTTTCTGGGTATGGTTTATATCGGCTTGCATAACTTTCTCCGCTGATTTCATCAAAACTATCAGTCCCCATTACATCTTCGATGATTTCAAAATCAGATATCAAATAGTAGCCATCATCCATATACTCTTTCGCTAACACACTCTCGGATTCTATCACTGCAGCAAAAAAACAACAAACAACTAGAACTAGAATACGAACTACAACTATTCTAATCATATAGGTTATCCGTAAATAATCGATTATTAAATCTTATTGTTCGCGTCATCGTTCATTTCCCTTTTCTATTATATTTATTGAATATATCAATCCGTATTTTCCATTACTAAGTTCGTTATTTACAATCACTTTCCTTTATTTCAGACAAATTTCTACACAGATTTCTTTGGCAGACTCGCTAAAAAGCAGACTAATCCTCGCAAAATAAAATTCTGCAAGAACTCTTGAGAGTTCTTGCAGAACAAAACAATAATAATAAAAAGAGGTGTTCATCATGAAGATAAGAAAAGACTTGGTTTCGACCAAGTCCTCAGACGACGGTCGAAACCTTAGTCGTTCTTACTTGGAATCAAGAAATGTTATACTTTCTGATTCCGTAACAAAATGGTTTTATCTATGTCTCATTACTTTTCTTATCTGGAATACAACAGCCACCATCTGTATGGCTGCAGAAAAAATCAGCCCTGATTTGATCAAGTTTCAAGGAACTAGTTGGGAAGCGGATTCCAAGCAAGGCAATATTTTTATTGGAACTCTCCAAAACATTTCAGGTAAAGATCTCGAATTTATTGGCCTTAGATGTGCTTTTTATGATGCCAATCAAGCGCAACTGGATCATGGTGTTGCAACCGTTCGCGATATTGGGAAAAACGGAGTTAGCAACTTCAAATTTTATCCCCCTGCGCCTCTTGGAACCGTTACCGCTACAATAATTGAAGTAGATGTATATGCTAAATAATCTGTTAGACTTACGTTATCCTATACTCTTGCGTAATCACAACCATACCTTAATTTTCAAAATAACGTAATACGTCACCCATTAAATTAGCCATATTATCTACTTGTGTTTGAGTGACAGAATCAACAAATTTCTTATTATTGGATATCGCTTTTACAATTCCCGAATTACTTTCTATTGTCTCAACTATTTTATTCAATTGAATCAAAAGTGCCTGATCTAACGTTACCATTGCCCCAAAGTCAAATAGCACCCGTGGTCTATCAGTTACATATTCCCCTAATTCCAAAAATAAGGATTGACAGCTAACTAGCGTAAGATTTTGATTAATGACTACATGTACCAATTTCCCATTTTGAACACTGATAATATAAGGCGGTACGTATTGATTTTCGCTACTTCCTAGCGTAGAATCATCTGCCACTTTCATTTTCCGCACGCGCTCAAGATGCGTTCGCAAATCAACATCTTGTTTTAACACATTATTTAATACTTTCGCAACTTTTTCTTGATTGATAGGCTTAATGATAAAATGCCTAGCTCCGCGTTCCAATGCGTCAATAACCACCCGGCGTTCTTCCATCGCACTAATCACTATAATTTTAGCCTCAGGATACGCAGCAATGATTTTCGATGTTGCCTGCGCTCCGCCCAGTCCCTGCATAGTCAAATCCATCGTCACTACATCCGGTTTGCATCTGTTATATTCAACAAAAGCCTGTGAGCCATTGGGAACTTCACCGACAACTGTGTGTCCTAATGATGTCACAATTTCCCGCAAACACTTCCGTGCTACAGCTGAATCATCCGCAATCAGTACTCTTGCCATTTTATACCTCCCGGTTTTATTTAAGATCATTTTGCTAAAACACTTCGCAAACTCTCTAGTAGTCTTTCTCGATCAAGCTTATACTCATATATATCAAAGCCAGCTCGAAGCCCCTTTTCCTTATCATTATCTCCTGTTAACGAAGTAAGAGCAATCACGGGTAAATGCCGTAAAGTTTCACTAGCCCGAATGGCTCGTACCAATTCAATGCCCGTCATCAGCGGCATTTCAATATCACTCACTACTACATCCACTGTAGTTTGTCCTAGTTTTTCCAAAGCTTGACGTCCATTTTCTGCAGTAATGACTCGATAACCATTACTCTCCAGATGGCTCTTCACTACTTTTAGAAAGAATGGTGTATCTTCTACAAGAAGAATCGTAATTTGCTTGTCACCTCTGGCTTCACCCGCATACGATTTAGTTTGAATTCCTTGGAGAGGAGTATAATACTCAGGTGCCGCTTTAGCAAATAATTCATGCATATTCAATAATGTGACCACTGCATCATCGATACACGTTGATCCTAAAATACCAATGCCACAAACTCCCTCTTTATCCATTGCGATGGTTGTCCGTACAGCATCATGTATCTCTTCGGCAACAATTCCAATGATATGACTTACTAACTTCGGCAATATGATATAGACCTTAGAGCGTTCATTTTTCCTTTTGGAAATGGGCAAGTAATGTTCTGGTTTAATAACCCTAATAGTCTGCCCCTGAAAGGAAAAATAATATTTAGAGCCAATTTTTTGTAGCCGAGATAATTCCACTTCTTCAACCCGCGATACCATCCCTAAATCTAAACCAAGCATTTCAGTGCCAGAGCATTTGAATAGCAATACATACTGTTGCTCTTCGTCAATTGTCTTTGCCATTCGTAGATCCGGTACTAACGCTTTATCTTCAATAAGCGAAATACCAGCGTAATTTCGAAGACTCTCGGTATCAAGGATCATCGCAATACTACCATCCCCTAGGACAGCTGTACCCGAATAAAGCCTACAGCTACTGATTACTACCGAAAGAGGCTTCACTAAAATTTCTTCCATTTCACCAACAGAATCGACAATTAACGCATAGCAAGAACTCCCCGATTTTATAATTAAAATGCGAATAACCTGATCCGTATCAGTGAAGTCCTCTAACGTTCTTCGTTCTTCAGTGGATTGTGTTTCATTCATGATATCACTAAGCTTTATAATGGGTATCAAGCGCCCCCGAAGACGCAGTATAGGCCGATTATGTACAAATTCTATTCGATTGGCATTCGTTTCATCCGACCAAATCAGTACCAATTCCCTTAAGTTCTCTTGTGGTACAGCAAATGATTGTCCATTTGCCTTCACAATTAATGCCGAAATGATGGCCAGCGTCAATGGTAATATCAAGCGAAATGTTGTTCCAACTTCTGCCTCCGAAAGGATTTCAATCTTGCCACCTAATTTTTCAATATTGGTCTTTACTACATCCATACCAACACCACGACCAGAAATATCGGTAATTTTCTCTGCTGTCGAAAATCCTGGGGCCATAATAAAGTTGAAAATATCACCTTCCCGCATCGTAATACTTTCTTTTTTGTTAATAAGGCCTTTCTCCAAGGCTTTGGCTTTCACTTTTTCTAAATCAATACCACTACCATCATCACAAATGTCGACGATCATGCGTCCCCCTTCCGGGTAAGCACGAAGAAGAAGGGAACCGACCAATGGTTTATTTTTCATTTCTCGAATTTCTGGTAACTCAATACCATGATCCAGCGCATTGCGCACTAAATGGGTGATGGGATCAACTAGAGCCTCAATCAGCGAACGATCTAACTCAAAATTCATCCCTTGCATCACTAAATCAACTTCTTTTCCCACTTTACGTGACATATCCCTAACAATGCGAGGGAATTTGTTAAAAACATTGGCAATGGGTTGCATTCTCGCTTTCATAACTTTTTTTTGCAAATTGGTAGTCAGTTCATTAATACCTTGCGCTACCATTTCCAGTTGAGCTACCTCTTCGCTAGTATCTTTGGCTATTTGCAATAATTGATTACGCCGCAAAACCATTTCCCCGACCAAATTAAGCAGGTCATTTAGCAAACTGACATTGACTCTAACGCTCTCGTCCACCATCACTTGGCTAACCTTATCATGTTTGCGACTGCTTTCTTTCGGTTGCGCCGAAGGTAATGTTGCTGGTTCAGCAGCGAATTGCTGCGCAACCGGAGGCGGCTTTTCTTCAAGCGGTGTTTCTTTGTCCTGTCCCTCTGCCGCAGTAATTTGATCCCACAAATCCCAAGCGGCAAGGGCCTCCGATTGTTTATTCACAGGCTTATTCTGACACGGAGCTGAGTCTAGGAAGCATTTGATGGCATTCACATGATCTATAATCTCATAAGTTTCACTGGCGATTGGATCATCAATCAGTTCCTCTAATACATCCGTAGCTGCTAGTAGCGTATCAATCATTTTCGAATTCACTTGTAATCGATGCTCACGAAATTCACCAAATAGGTTTTCAATAATATGAGATAGCTCTACAATCTTATTCAGAGCAAAAAAACTGGCTGTACCTTTTATACTATGAGCAGCGCGAAAAATTTCATTAACCGTATCATCATCTTCTTCGCCCTCTTCCATTCGTAGAAGACCTGCTTCCATTTCCGCAATATGCACTTTTGCCTCAAGAACAAATTCATTGAGAAGTTCTCCATCCTGCTCCAAGCCGATCACCTACCGCCACTCAAATTTATATTTATTCTACTTTGAATTTCCTCACTAGCACTTCTAGACACCCTGTTATTTCTCCCACATCAGAAGCACACTCACTAGCTTTAGAAGCTTTTATTGCCGTATCGGTAATTGCTTTTTCCACTTCCTGCATGTTTTGTGAAATATCTTGACTCCCCCTTGCAATTTCTTGGGAGGCTTGCGAAATATTATTCATTGATGAGGTCATTTCATCTGTACTTCGTGCGACATCTACAGCCTTATATGAAATATCCTCAGTAGTATGGAACATAGCTTCCACTCCATTTGCTGCTTCCATTGCACTTTTCGAAACCTGACCCGTTTTACTGGCAATATTCACGATGGCTGTGCTGATCGATACGACTTGATTTGCCCCTACCGACATAGTACTAGATATCTCATCGACTCTCTTTGACTGATCGCTAACAGCCGAAGCAATCGTTCGGGTGATATCCATTGTCTCGGCAATCACGTCGGTAATTTTTTGTACAACGTCTACGGCTGCCCCCATATCGTTTTGCATTTCTTCAATTTGCTTTGCTATAAGGCTAGCTTCCTCTGCTGTTCTTTTTGATAATTCCTTTACTTCCGCTGCCACTACAGCAAATCCTTTTCCAGCCTCGCCGGCCCCCGCCGCTTCTATCGTTGCATTTAATGCCAACATATTGGTTTGTTCAGCTATGCGACCAATAATCTCTACAATTGTAGTAATCTGTTTTGACGAAACACTTAACTTTCGGATCATTTCATTTGTTTCGAGTGACCGACTTTTTGCTTCGGTCGTAATATCAATCGAACGGTTACAAGAAACCTCTACCTCTTGGGCAACGAGAGCTACACGGTTCACGCTGTGACAAACGTCTTCAATCAAAGAGCTAACCTGCTTTACTTCTTTTGCGACACCTTCTGATACCTCTACAGCTTCCTTTGAAGCTTTAGATACTTCATTGGCTAGTTTGGTAACGTCTCTCACATTATCACTAACATGTTCAGCAGAACTAGCCGTTTCTTCGATACTTGCCGATATCTGTTCCACATTCACACTAACCATACCAACGGTAGCACTCATCTCTTGACTATTTGCTGCTACATTCGATGCAATATCTACCAATTTACCTGCACTACCGTTGAGTTCGATCGTTGAATTATAAATATCTTTTATCATATTTTGAAGATCATCTACCATCTTGTTAAAGTTTTGGGCCAGAATACCAATTTCATTATCGGAATTCACATCAACCCTCACGGTAAGATCACCGTTTTTAATATGCTCTGTGACATTGACAATTTCAATCAACGGTTTAGAAACTCGATTGGCAAACCAATACGAAAGTAACGCAGAAATCAGAATTACAAAAATACCGATGAAAATATTTTTAATGGTGACGTCATTAATAAACGCTAACGCTGAACTTTCTTTCTGAACCATAATTAAATTCCAAGGGTCTGATCCTCCAGGCATAGGGATACTACGATAGGCACAAAGATATTTGTCACCGTTACCATCCGTATATTCTCCAGTTCCTATTTCGCCTTTCAGTACCTTGTCTATAATATTTTTCAAGGTTGATGATACTGGAAAATCAACTTCTTCAGTCTGTTGATTGCCCTTTTCATCCCGGATAATATTACCCTGTGTATCTTTTTTCAATATCACTTTCTTTTGTGTTTTATAATTGTATAACTCAGTCACTTGGGTTTTATCAGGATGAGCAACGACAACTCCATCTCCATCCAAAAGGTAAGCATAACTGCCCGTGCCGACATTATATTTCTCTACCATTTGCTGAAGGGTAGAGGTTTCTATATCAGCCATCATAACGCCGACTAATTGATCTCCATTATACATCCCATTGACAGCAGTAGTAACTGCCATATTTCCGGCAATGGAGTAATAGGATTTCGTTATGTACGATTTCTTTTCGGTCATAAACTTTTTAAACCACCAACGGTCAGCACGATTGGCTAATGCCCCTGTAGACCGCGCTGTTTGGTCACCATTCAGCTTGTGACTTGCAAGCTGTTGAAAAAAAGGATAGCGTTTTACCGTATCCTCTAGTATACCTTTTTGTTTCACCCCATTATTACCAATCATATCTGTATTGATAGCTAGTTGGGCATTCAGATTGTAAGCATTCTGCATAAATTGACCAATATTAGCGGCTAAACTTTCTGCCATCACTGTATTTGTCTGTTTAATATTTTTTTCATAACCCGAAGAAGTCAGGTAATAACTGACAGACATCGATACCAAGATAGCAAATATGACCAACGAGCAATTCATGAAAATAAATTGATGACGAATGGATTTAAACATATCTTTTCTTCCTTCCTTCCTTTCAGATGATAGTTGATTTACTTATTATATTAGGTATATTTTCCCGTATATGCAAACTCCTCAATTGCTACTTTAGCATCAATTAAGGTCAACATAACTTTATATAAAGCAATCTTTTGTCGCCCTATAATTACTTTCAATTATTTAGAATTATAAATATATTCTCGCAATAGATCGATAATCCTTCTTTTTACATATGTCAACACGATCTGCATTCGTATCCTATTTCACACTTCTACTGTTATAAACTTCATGTCATAAAAACAAAAAGTCAAGTAGCAGACCGCATCGGTCTGCTGCTTGACTTTTGATCACAGGCTACTAACGTTGCCCTTTTGCAACTATTCCACTAGTAATTTATTTTTAATAACTAGCCAATCGTTTATAAGTAGCTAATTTCCCTAATGCATCCTTCTTGGTTTTCGCAAATAATTCTTCTGCCATTTCTGGGAACAATTTTTTCAACGAAGAATATCGCACTTCGCCCATCAAGAATTCATTAAAATCGGTAGTTGGCTCTTTGGAATCCAATGCAAATGGATTTTTCCCTTCTTTTTCCAACAATGGATTGTAACGATACATTGCCCAATAACCACTATCAACTGCTCGTTTGGTTTCCAATTGACTACATCCCATACCAACTTTTAAACCGTGATTGATACAAGGAGCATAAGCGATAATCAAAGATGGTCCTGGATACGCCTCTGCTTCGGCAATGGCTTTAAGTGTTTGATTTTTATCAGCACCCATCGCAATTTGCGCTACATATACATAACCATAGCTCATGGCAATCATACCGAGATCTTTTTTCTTGGTTTTTTTGCCACTCGCTGCAAATTTTGCAATCGCAGCTGTTGGGGTAGATTTGGAAGACTGTCCGCCTGTATTGGAATACACTTCGGTATCTAGTACCAACACATTGACATCTTCACCAGAAGCCAATACATGATCTAGCCCACCAAAACCGATATCATAAGCCCAGCCATCACCACCAAAAATCCACTGGGATCTCTTCACGAGAAAATCTCGATTCTCATAGATATCGTTTAGCAGCGCATCTGTGCCTTTGACTTCTTCCAAAGCAGCAATCAATACGTCTGCTCGTTGCCTTGTTCCTTCATTTTTCTCTTTATTCATCAACCAATCTTCACAAGCCTGAGTAAATTTTTCCCCCAGCCCTAACGTAGCAGCCTTTTCAATATCAATCGCTAAACGGCTTCTGAGCTGTTTCACCCCAAACTTCATACCAAGACCGAATTCCGCATTATCTTCAAATAGCGAATTTGCCCAAGCCGGACCATGTCCCTGATGATTCTTGGTATAAGGAGTAGAAGGCGTACTACCAGCCCATACCGAAGAACAGCCCGTAGCATTCGCAACCATCATTCGATCACCATAGAGTTGAGTGACCAGTTTGACATAAGGGGTTTCCCCGCAGCCTGCACACGCACCGGAAAACTCTAAAAGTGGTTGCTCAAATTGGCTGCCTTTTACGGTAAAGATATTCATCGGATTCTCTTTAGGCGTAACCGTCATCGCATAATCCCATAATACCGCTTGGTCCACTTGTGTATCGAGCGGTTTCATTTGTAGGGCTTTTTCCTTCGCAGGGCATACTTGGGCACAATTGCCACATCCCGTGCAGTCATAAGGCGAAATTGCCAATCTGAAATGCAAATCCTTAGCGCCAACAGCTACCTTAGCGGTAAAGCCTTCTGGTGCAGTAGCCATTTCTTCATCATTGACTAAAATAGGTCTAATAACCGCATGTGGGCATACATAAGAACATTGATTACATTGGATACAGTGCTCCATTTGCCACTCTGGTACATGAATTGCAATGCCACGTTTTTCATAAGCAGAAGTCCCTAATGGGAACGTTCCATTTTCCACACTGACAAAAGCACTGACTGGTAATTTATCACCATCTTGTCGATTGATCGGTTCTAAGAGATTTTCGATAAAAGCGGGTCTTGCTTTTTTATCTACTGCTTCATCTTGCACATCTTTCCAAGAGGATGGAACATCGATTTTGACAATGGCCTCTAAACCTTTATCAATAGCAGCATGATTCATAGCCACTACTTTTTCCCCTTTGTTACTATAGGATTTTACGACGGCTTCTTTCAGGTATTTTACCGCATCATCCACAGAAATAATATTGGCGATTTTGAAGAACGCCGATTGCATAATCATATTAATTCTGCCGCCAAGGCCAATCGCCTGCGCAATTCCTACCGCATCAATGGTATAAAAATTAATATCATTGTCAAAAATGTAGCGTTTCATAGCAGCAGGCAGATTTTTTTCTACTTCTTCTTTGTCCCATTTGCAGTTTAATAGAAAGCTACCACCTTTTTTCAGTCCCTCTAATACATTGTAATTATATACATACGATTGATTATGACAAGCAATAAAATCCGCTTTATTGATCAAATATGGTGATTTAATTGGTTTTTTACCAAATCGCAAGTGAGAAATCGTAACCCCACCAGACTTTTTGGAATCATAAGCGAAATACGCCTGTGCATACATATCCGTATAATCGCCAATAATCTTAATGGCACTTTTGTTCGCACCGACCGTTCCATCCGAACCAAGTCCCCAGAATTTACAGGCTTTGGTCCCAGGTGCTGTGGTATCAATATCCCGGCCATAAGGCAACGAGGTATGGTTGATGTCATCAATAATTCCGACGGTGAAATGATCTTTCGGCTGAGAAGCTTTCAGATTTTCGAAGACACCCTCAATATGGCTCGGAATAATATCCTTCCCACCAACCCCACAACGGCCACCAACAATATCTGGTTGGAAGGTGTTTCCGTAAAACGCTGCTTTTACATCTAGATAAAGAGGTTCCGCAAAGGACCCCATTTCCTTGGTCCGGTCTAAGACAGCAATTTTTTTCACGGTACGAGGAATATATTTTAAGAAATGTTCAATAGAGAATGGTCGGTATAAATGAACTGTCAATAAGCCGACTTTTTCCCCTTTTTCCGTAAGATAATCAACCACTTCTTCAATCGTTTCACACATTGATCCCATGGCAATAATCATTCTATCGGCATCTTGCGCACCATAATAATTAAATAGATGGTACTCGCGGCCTGTAAGTTTTGTAATTTCGCCCATATAATCTTCTACGATTTGTGGTAGTTCTTGATAATAACGATTGGATACTTCCCGTTGTTGGAAATGAATATCCGAATTTTGTACGGTTCCTCTTAATGTTGGGTGATCCGGATTCAGAGCTTCCCGACGGAATTTATGTAATGCCTCTCGGTCTAATAAATTCGCTAACTCATCATACTCAAGAACCTCAATTTTTTGTACCTCATGAGAAGTTCTAAATCCATCAAAGAAATTTAAAAATGGAACCCGCCCTTTAATTGCTGACAAATGAGCCACTGCTGCCAAGTCCATTACCTGTTGAACACTGCTTTCAGCTAATAAAGCAAAACCGGTCTGACGAGTCGCCATAACATCAGAATGATCACCAAAAATGCTAATCGCATTGGCACCTACAACCCTAGCACTAACGTGAAATACCGCTGGCAACAATTCGCCCGCAATTTTATACATATTAGGAATCATCAGTAGCAATCCTTGGGATGCAGTATAGGTCGTCGTCAAGGCCCCTGCCTGCAAGGAACCATGAACAGCACCAGCTGCGCCGCCCTCTGATTGCATTTCCACAATTTCCACCGTCTGCCCAAAGATATTCTTTCTCCCTTGAGCTGCCCATTCATCTGCATTTTCTGCCATATTCGACGATGGAGTAATCGGAAATATTGCAGCTACATCTGTAAAAGCGTACGAAACGTGGGCAGCTGCTCCATTGCCGTCCATGGTTTTCATTTTTCTTTTTCCTGTCATCATACACCATTCCTTTTTATTCTATTTCATTGTGATTCTTAGCTTACAAATTCTATTATCAGGCCTTACGCCCTTTCCAGTCAAGGGTCTACCCTAGTTATTTTAAAATAACGTTTTTCAAAGATAATCAAAAGGATTTTCTAACCAAACGGCTAGAAAATCCTTTTTCTCTCTACATGATATTGTTGCTACAATCAAACTTTAAATTTCACAGTGATTTCATTCAGTTCCGTAGCCATTTTCGCTAGTGATTCAGAACTTGCATTCACTTCGTGGAAACTAGCACTCTGTTCTTCTGCCGATGCCGCCACATTCTGAGCACTTGCGCTAGTTTCCTCTGCTACCGTTCCGATATTTTGGACATTATTGACTACCGATTGCATTCCATGAGCTGTTTCTTCTACCGCCTGACTAATCTGCTCTATGCCAGTTTTCACTTGTGCCAATTTACCAATAATCGCTTCAAATCCTTGTTGCGTTTCATCCGTTGCGGTTTTACCTGCGACCACTTCCACATGCGCTTTCCCCACTACGTCTACAGTGAACTGGATATCAGCAGTCATTTTACTAATGATTTCTTCAATATGATTGGTGGAAGCCGCACTTTGTTCTGCTAATTTCCGAACTTCCTCTGCTACAACTGCAAACCCTCGCCCAGCTTCGCCCGCTCTGGCTGCCTCGATCGCAGCGTTTAATGCCAAGAGATTTGTTTGCCCAGCAATACTGCGAATGGTCGTAACAATCTGTTGAATATCATCGGACCGTTTCACTAATGACTCCGATACACGAGTAATATCAGACATTGATCTTTCAATTGTACCGTTTTGAGTTACAAGCTTATGAATAAGCTCCATTCCTTGATCGGCATCTGCAACTGCCCCCTGGCTAATATCGTTGACATGTGAAGCACTCGCACTTATTTCTTCAGCGCCCGCACTTATTTTTTCGATAATCACAGAAATTTCGTTGATATGGTTGGTATTGCGATCCGCCCCAGCAGCAACATCCGTAATGGTTCTAGCAATACTTTCCGATACTTGTAGTTGTTCTTCCACAGAAGAAGATAATTCCTCGCTTGATGATGCCAGCGTATCAGCATTCCCTCTCAGTAAGCAAATGATCTCTTGCAGAACATGTTTCATCTTAATGAGAGCTTCAGCCATATCACCAATCTCGTCATTACGAGTAGGGTATATATCTGGACGTGATAAATCAAGTTCGCTTAGTGACAAAATATCGCCACGCAGCCCTCCCAATCTACGAGCCAATTGACGACTGTACCACACCAAAATACCAACAATCATCAATATACCCAGTATACTGGTCGTAATAATTAGCGTAAATAGATTACTTTGCTTTTCATTGAGTTGCTTGACGAGTTGTTTAAGAGCACTATCCTGATTTTCCATCGCTTCTGCGAATAATTTATTGGTATTCTCGGTCTTTTGGCGAAGTCCTGATAAAACATTTATATAAGCAGGGTCATTTGCCTGCCTTAATGCAATCACTTGTTTGACATCGGCAATATAATCAAGCATTGCCACTTGCAGTTTGTCACCAATCTGCCTATTTGCTGCCAAGGTTGACTCTGTGCTAAAGGCTTTTATTCCCTCTTGACTTTGATTAAGCAAAGCCAGTGTATCCTTTACATATACTGAATCATTGTAAGCAGCGTAGCCACGTAAATTGCTCAATCCTTGATGAAAATCATCTTGGGATTTTTGCAAAGCGATTTTCCTCGACACAGGACCATTTAGCATAGTTTGATAAGCAGCACTCGATTCTTTAAACTCATAGATGATTACTCCAATGAGAATAACCATCAATAGCAAGGCTACCCCCATAAGGGCACCTAATTGAAGACCAATTGGTATACGTTTTTTCATCTTTTATTCCTCCTAGTATAGTTCCTAATAAGAAGCAGTAAGCGTTTGATTACTATAAGATTCCGTAAAAACTCGCTATGTTACACCATTAGTAATTGCACACAACCAGTTCGTGAGCCCATACTAAAGATTCCCGATAAGATTCCATTACCTCACGTTCATCAATTCCCATTTCAGCTACATAACCAGAATAGGCTTTCCAATCCCCTCTTTCATAGCTTTGGATTAACTTATACAATAAAGAAAATAGATTATGCTCTGTTTCAAGGAGCGCGTTTTTAATTTCTTCCGTTAAGGAAATTTCATCAAGTACTTCATGCAAAGGCCGATCAAGCAATACATCAATATGAGATAACATACCCATAAGAAATGCATCTGGTGCTTGTTGTTTCAACATTTTACTGATTGCCAGTTTTTCTGCAAACCGAGCGCGAATGAGTGACTGTAAAATTAATTCTCCAGGCTTATCATTGGCAATATTCTTTAACGCAATCAGCGATATCCATTTCATTAGTTCTTTTTGCCCCAAAAGTACCAATGCTTGTTGTAAAGAGCTAATCGTACGCTTAAGTCCAAATACTGATGAATTAATAAACTTTAATAGTTGATAGGATAGAGAGACATCTCTTCTTATAATGGCCTCAATTTGCTTGAATTCTATTTCTGGCTGATTAATTTCCTGTAATATATGAAAATAATTTGTCTTGTATCCAGGTAAACTTTTACTGGATAGTATAGATGGTTTGCAAAAAAAATATCCTTGGAAATAGGAGTATCCCATTTCCAATGCATCCTGAAATTCTTCTTGCGTTTCCACTTTTTCAGCCAAAAATTTTATAGAGTAATCGCTAAGACGCTGAATCATTTCTTGGCGTTCCTTGCGTGGCGTCATGCGAAAATCTACTTTGATGATATCAGTCAATTCAATAAGTGGCATATATTCGGGTTTAAATACAAAATCATCTAATACCAGTAGATAGCCTTTCTTCTTTAAGTTTTTACAGGCATTGATGATTTCTTCATCCGGTATAACATCCTCTAAAACCTCAACCGCAACTAACTCTCTAGGCAGCATAGCAGGGACACTGTTTTTTAACGAATTGGTTGTAAAGTTAATGAATGCCTTTTTACCATTGGTCAATGTTTCAATGCCGATTACCAAAAAACTATTAGCGATCACATCATACGTTGCTTGATCACCATCTAGTCCATCATAAGAATGAGTCACATTGTTGCGAAACAGTAGTTCATACCCAAAAACATTTAAACTAACATCAAAAATGGGTTGGCGAGCTACATGCACTTCGATTTTTTGTTCCATAACAATCTCCTTTTATAATCAAAATCACATCCTACCATGCTTCATATCGGCAATGGTTTTTCCTATTATGAATTTCGCAAATATTGATTTTAAAACAACAGTATTATATGTAATGCAAAAACCATGCCATAGTATCATATTTGTCATATGTATTCGTTTTTCATTCCGGAATAATACGATAAAGGCTTATAATTCGGTAATAAACTCCCCCCCTCTACTTTATTTTCATTGTTCATTATGATAGGTAATCAAAAGAAAACTTCCTACAAAAACTTCTCAACTGAGAAGTTTTTGTAGGAAGTTTTTGTAGAAATAGGGAAATTATTCTGCATTACCATTCTTTTTATTTTTCATTTCTTCAAGTCGATAAGATAAAGCTCTACGAGAAATCCCCAAATAATTTGCTGTAATCGACTGATTATTGTTATGTGCCGCCAAAATCTTCAGGATAATATCTTTGGTATACTTTTTCAACGAATAACCCTCTAATGGAAAAGGAAGTTTTAAAGTGCCGCCATGTTCCGACAAGGAAGTGCTTGCTTCGCACCGTTGCTGCAAAAGCCCCAAAATATGTTTGGGCTTTAGTTCTTTATCATTATAAGCAAAGGCCGCATATTCCATAACATTCTGCAATTCTCTTATATTTCCTGGCCAATTATACTCTTGCATAATCCGTATAGTTTCTGGATCAATAGTAGTAAAATTCTTCTTCTTACGGCGCGAAAACTCCTGCAGAAACATCTTCGCAATGGGCAGAATTTCATCTTTACGATTTCTAAGCGGTGGAATGACAATGTGTGCTACCTTTAGGCGAAAATATAAATCCTTGCGGAATTTTCCTTGCTCTACGCATTGTTCTAACGGTACATTCGTTGCACAAATAACGCGGATATCGGTTTTAATTTTTTTCAAACCACCGACGCGGTAGAATTCCTTTTCTTGTAGTACGCGAAGTAGCTTGCCCTGTAACTCAAGAGGGATTTCACCAATCTCATCAAGAAACAACGTCCCACCATTCGCTAAGTCAAATTTCCCTTTTGCTCCCTTTGCCATACTTCCAGTAAAAGAACCTGCTTCATAGCCAAAAAGTTCGCTTTCAAAAAGGGTTGGCGCCAATGCAGCACAATTCACATCTACAAAAGAGGTAGTACTCAGCGGGTTAAAATTACTTCCATAATGGATCATCTTCGCAATCACTTCTTTGCCGGTACCAGTCTCACCTTCAATTAAGACTGGCAGCGACCGATCTGCATGAAGCTGCTCCGCTTGCCCGACAATGGTTCGCATACATTCGGAAAAAATCCCTACGGAACCAATTGTAGATTCGGCAACCATTTTCTTCATATGCAGTAATTCACGTCTCGTTTCTTCGGTTGCAGCATTAACTTCATCATGAAACCGTTCTGTTAACGTCTTATTTTCTCGCAGCAATGCTTGGTGTTCAGCAACTCGTTCAATAACAGAAGCAAGTTCTTCCGGATTCACGGGTTTTTCCAAATAATCATATACGCCAGCACGCAATGCTTTAACAGCCGAGTTTAGGTCCGCATAACCAGTAAAGAGAACAATGTCAGTCTGCCAGCTATTAGGCAGTTGTTTAATCGCATTAGCTAGCTCAATTCCAGATATCCCTGGCATCTGAATATCGGATAATACCATAGTGTAATCTTCCGTACGGTATTTATGTAATGCCTCTTCTCCACTAGAGCACTCCGTTACCTCATGGCTTTGGTGTTTTAAAAACCACCGCATAGCCTGACGACTATGCGGTTCATCATCTACGAGCAATATTTTCATTCCATACCTCCTGGATCTAATAAACAAGCAATACTCTTCTATATGTAAGAATGACTATTTCAACATTACATTTGCATTTTTTTAATGAGACTGGCAATTTTGTTAGTTTGGCACGATATTTCTTTCATGCACTCTGCCAATTCTTCATCAGGTAATCGTTTCCCTTGCTCTAGTAAATATACAATACCACCAGAAATCATTTTGATCGAATTAAGCGGTTGATTCAGATCATGAGATATTGTCGCAGAACTTTTACTGATAGAAGAATTCTCCCGTTCTCTCACCGTAGCTGCCTTTGCAGTTTCCATGATGCCCTACTCCTTTATTTTTTTAACGCAGCCAAAATTGACTCCGCAAAATTTCCGTTCTTTAAGATATAAGGTATTTCCAAATCTATAATTTTCAGGACAATTGCTTCATTGGTTTCACTTGTTAAAATCAAAAATGGCACCTCAGGATACGCAGTATGAACTTGTTCAAATAACATCAGACCATCGGTATCCGGCAAGTACATATCGGATATGATGCCAGCATACTCACTACCTCCGCGCAATAATTGTAAGGCCTCTGCACCACTTTTAACTCCATCCACTTCATAATCACTCATTTCTAAGACCATAATGATCAAATCCAGCATGAAGCGTTCATCCTCGATAAGTAGTAATTTTTTCTTCAATCTGCTCACCGCCTTCACATGGATTCTATTCTAAAAAATTGATTTCTCACCAATTACCTCCTACTATATTTCTTTTTAATATAGCATAAAATGGCTCCATGTTACCAGTGTTTTCCCTAAACAGGTTCATCAGGCTACCTTTCTGTATCTTTTGCACGATTTTGGGCAAAAGTGATATCCATTAGTGCAATACTAGCGCCACCTAAAAGCACATATCTATAGCCATTGGATCCACTAGATTTCCACATATAAATAAGCCTTTTGTAAGTCTTACCAGATATTATAACAGAAAAATGATGGTTATTCTCAAATAAGAAAGATACCGTCTTTTTCAGACGGTATCACACTCTACTCGTTATGGAGCTATAACTTTTTTAATTTTCGCCATAACCTAATGTGTATTTTACTTTTTTTCCCTAACTTCTATAGACTCCTTTTGGGCGATATTACTTTCTGTTGCTAATCGTTTGCTACGGTCATTCATTTTCCTTGTAATTTCTTTAATGTAATGGCACGTCCCACTGATAATATCAATAAATGACCTCCGCTTAAACTCAAACAAATCTTCTTTTGAACTATACCCAATGGCTTGGCTCATCATCAAATAGTCATCAGAAATGTTGATAGGAATTCCCATACTTGTAATGGCGCCATTTAACCGCCCTATTTCCTTCAGTAACTTTTGTACATCTAAATCATTTAAGGTATAGTCCAGCTTGCGCCAAAATTCAACGGGCTTATAGATAGAATACTCATAATTCATCAATTCATTTACAAAGTTTGGGCCCAGCTTGAAACCCAGCCTTTTTTTCTGTTCAAACCACTCTGTACCTGGGAATACACCAGGGGGATTTACAATAACCGTATCAGGATTGGCTTCTTTGATTAAATTCACGTTTTCTGCAAAAACGTCTTCCAGTGAAACATCCGGCAAAACTGGACACGGATAAATGATCGATAGCACGATTTGGCAAGATAAACCTTCTGTCCTTGCCGCTAGCTTAATGCATTGAATGGTATCAATGATATCTTTTTTTACTACCCCTTTATTCATTATTTTAGCATTTATTTCATCATGTCCGGTTTCTCCACCCAAAAATACGGCTCTGAGGCCGGATCGAATCATTAAACGATAACTTTCGTAAACATATTCTGTGGCTTTTGCCGGGCGGGCAAACATGGAATAGTTTATTTTTAACTGATTTGACAAAATCATCTGAGCGATTGCCCGTCCATGACCGATCGGTGTTTCTGAGCTGCTAAAGCGAAAAAAAGCAATCCCTTGATTGGTCATCGCCATAATTTCACGCTTAATTTCTTCCACTGGTCTTGGAGTATAATGAATGTTTTGCCTTGTATGCGAGCAAAAACTGCATTTATTCCAGGTGCAACCCAGACCATCTACCAACGTATGAAACCATACTTTGTCAGCCATGTCTACCGCTCGGTATCTTGGAACGGTGAAAGAATGAAACATATAGTTACCTTGTTCATGGTAATGACCTGTTTTGATTAACGGAGAAGCGCCAAATTCTTGCCGCACCAGTTGCATAAAGGCAGCCTTTGTAGGAACAGTACTTCTCTTATGTAGCAAGTCTTCCAGTATTTCTTCTCCAGGCCCCATGATTGCCAAATCAAATTCACCCTGGGCCAAAACATATTCTCCATATACTTTAACATGCGGGCCGCCCGCAATTACTGTGGTTTCAGGATTTGCTTCCCTAATTTTTTGTGATAGCTTAACACTCCAGGCGTAGGGTGCACCTCCCCATACTTTGATTCCTACCACAGGAATCTGATCAGTTTTTACCAGCGCAACAATATTGTCAATGAGCATATCCATATATTGTTTGCGATAATATAGCGACAGCGATTGAATTGGCCATGCGAGTAACATAGCAAAGATGGCTAATAGTTTAAAGCTACTGGTATAGTGCTTTAATTGAAATTTGACCAGTGGGCGTAGCAGAAATGTGCACCATTTTGGAACACCTCTTTCAACGAGGGAAACGCGTTGGTCATCAGCAACATAAACATGACGACCACGATCTTCCAGATAGGTTCGAATCATCGCTAAACCGTTTTCTAACGCGGCATCCGAAGCAATTCTATGCCGTGGCGCAAAACTATTTACTAAGAGTAAGTCAATACCTTTATTCATGCTGTTGTCCTCCTAAATTAGTTATGCCATGATGAGAAGAATTCTGGATACAATTAAAATTTCGGTATAAGATTTCCGTTGCTTGTCTATGATGGCACTGATAGCGTTCGAAGGATTGTCGGGGTAAAACAAATATCTCAGATTCACCTATAGCGGACACCATTTCCCTTGGTCCAAACTGGCCAGAGTTGGTTAAATCGCCAAAATAATCACCTGGTCGCAAGAGGCGTGAACCTGCCTTAGATTTTGCCACTAGCTCACCGGAAAGTAAAAGGTATAAATCGCTGCATATGTTACCTGGATATGCAATACTATCACCTGGCGTGCAGGAGAATACCGTTCCTGCGTAAAGAAATTGTAAAATGCTTTCTTCGTCCATATTTTTAAATAATGGAATCATAGCCGGAGAATAATCTAGCTTTTGTTCAGCATATTTCCATAAGTCTTCTTTACTAGCCAATTGGATATTAAGATTATTTGCTACTGAGGGCAGTGCCTTTAAAAAGAGCTGCGCCCTTGCTGAATCATTGATATATTTTTTTGCTTGACGGCACAAGGGAGATCGAATCAATTGCAAATATTGCAAGTCTCCTAGTATCCCTACAAGAGGTATCAAAAGACCATATCCTGGATCAGTAAAATTTTTTGCAAACTTTCTAAGCCCCATTCGTTCATATAGTGGAAGAAGATAGGGGTTGCAACCGCCAAACAAAATTTGTGCCTGTTGCTCGCGAAGAAGCTGATACATCTCTACAAGTAACAAATAAAGAGCAGGGGAATTTCTATAGTTTTTTTTCACAGCCAGTTTAGTAGCGAGTCCTAAAAGTGGATTCAAAAATTCGGGGTGAATTCCCTTAAAGTTATTCATGTAGAATACTTCGCGCAGGGCGCTCGGGTAGTCATCGGCAACAGCGATAGTAAGTCGCAATGTAGCGATAATTTCGCTTCCAGCTTGTACATAAAGCAAGATGCTACGGTCATCGAGCGGATCAGAAATCATTTTTTCTCTGCTGCCGATTGCTTTTAACGACTTAGCCATTTCCTGAACATAGATTTGATAACGCAGTTTATATATTTCCTTTTTTTTCCACAATTCTTCAGCAATGTAAACTTTAAGTGAATCATCATTTATACTGTTGTCCAGAACCTGATTTTTTTTTGTGGCCATGTTTATCATCCTCCTTATTTTTAGAACCTTACAAAAGTATCTAAACAATCAAAGGCATCACCACCCTTCACATTTGCAATCCAGAAATTTATTAAATTTTCAATTAATTGCTAGGTAAAGAAAAAGAGCCCTTTCTTTCGGACTCTTATAAAAAAAATGGTTGGCTACATTATTTAGTTTTAAATATAATATAGAAACTTGTTCCTTGCCGACTCGTTTTTACCTGGATTCTGGCATGATGATCATGGGCTATTCTGTAAACCACAGCAAGGCCCAGACCGGTACCATTTTCTTTTGTCGTCATGAATGGCTTTCCTATATTATCTAAAACATTTGGGGGAATACCATCTCCTTGATCCACAACTGCCAAGATAACCTCATCCTCTTTCGTATAAGTGCGCAACGTGACAGTTCCACCACATTTCATTGCCTCCATACCGTTACGGACCAAATTCAAGATTAACTGTCGTATTTCTTTTTCATCGAGATGCAGATCAGGACTGGCTCCTGGTTGATAGTCAACATCCATACTCAGGGCATTAGCCGCGGCCTTAATAAGCGGGTATATCTCTTGAATGATATCGTTTAACTGACAAGTTTTTCTTTCTTGAGATCTATTTTTGCAAAGCGACAAATATTCCTTAATGATCAAGTCAGCTCGATCAATTTCACTTATCAGCAGATTAAAATGTTCAAGATAACCCGCGAATGCGGGCTTTCTGATAAAAAACTGCAAATAGCCTTTCACTGTCGTCATTGGATTTCTAATTTCATGCGCTACATTTGCCGCCATTTGCCCCACTGTATTCAGCCGATCCAAACGAGAGACATCCTCCTCCAATGCTTTTCGTGCGGAAATATCGCGAATAATCCCTTCAAAACTGGTACATGATTGATCTTCATCCAGAATCGGAACTGTTGTTTGTTCAACCCAGATCACAGTGTGATCTCGCCGAATAAGCCGCATGATGATCGGGCTAACCGCGGCGCTAGTTGGATCTTTGACAAGATTTTCTACCACGAAGGCATCATTGGGATGCACCAGTGAAAAAAGGAGACCCGGTGAATCATAAAATTCGTTGGCACTATAACCAGTTAATTTGGTAATGGAAGGACTGATATATTCAAAGCCGCACGTTGGCTTCACTTTATAAAGGTAAATGGTATCGGCGGCGTTTTCGGCTAAAAGACGATATTGTTCTTCTTTTGCTACCAAGTCGCGGAAATTTTTTTCCACATAAAGCATTAAAGTACCGATAGCGATAATAAAGCGAAGGGTACCGCTGATTACAAACCCCCAGGGTACAAACCAACTTACAGAAACTAGAAAAGGCATGTCCAGCGTATGTATCCCTATACCGATGGAAGCAAGTCCAACAATCGTTTTCCCTATGCTTTTGCTGTCCAGATGGTGTAGGAACATCCACCCATGCCAAAAGTACACGTATGCTACGAAGAGCATTGAAGGACCAGCCTTAATAGTCAAAGGGGCATCGAAATAAACAGCAATGTCAGATAATATGGCCAAGCCTATACCCAAATAATACCATCCCTTATGCATTGTACGTCCCAAAAACTTACTTGTTGCAAATACAAATAAAATAAAATTGGCGGTTGTTATAATTTGAATTGCAATCAATATTGCTGTAGGGATTTGATCTAATGGAACGCGATAAAAAATTTGAGTTACAAAATGAATCAGCCAGAAAGCTGCCCACATGCCCAGATATGTCTGGCGGTAAAGTGAAAACAAAAAGAAATATACACACGCCACAGCAAACGTAGCCGATAGCGTTCCGATAATTGAGAAATCATAAAAGGTCATTTAAAAGGTATCCCCCTTAGTGCACTGCAAATCATAGTTATAAATTCGTATTTATGCCATATACATTAAATATAACAAATGTTTTATGCACATTTTGCAGAATTATGGCGTAAAAGTGCATTAATAAAAATATTTGTTATAAATAAGTATCATCCTGTCATATAAAGAGCGCAAAAAACCTTCTAGCAAACTAGAAGGTTTTTTTCATAAAAGTATATAGTTGTTTATATTAGCAACGTGACTCTACCACTTTTTGTAGTTTTTCTTGCACACACAGCATAACGCTTTCCCAGTCACCTGTTTTTAGCCAACGCCAGCAACTATCAAAATGGTTTAACAGCCACACCTTTTTACCAAGAGCACCGGCAAGATGAGCTACTGCGGTATCAACACTGATGATAAGATCAAGATTCATAATGAATGCCGCAGCATCAGCAAAATCATTACAAACATCCATCATGTCAACTAACGTAAATTTTCTAGGAGCCTCAGGTCCTACCTTCTGCAGACTATAAAACTCAACACCTTCTACAGCCAAAAGCGGAGCAAATAGAGAAGGATCTATTTGACTTGTACATACAATTTTAGTTTTTTCATCATCAGTGAGTTTTTCCTTCCATTCGCATACCTACTTTAATAATTTGGCAAAGTCGTTTGGTTCCTTTTTCAATCAATTCTTCCCCGCACTCCATACACTCATCTAACGTCATCGGACCAGGAACGATACTCGTCAGTCCGTCAATTCCTTGCTCTAATACATCCTCATACCCTTCTCCTAAACCACCAGCAACACACAATACTGGAACATTATATTTCTTGGCTAACTTGGCTACCCCTACTGGAGCTTTGCCAAAGGCTGTTTGAAAATCAGTGCGCCCTTCGCCAGTGATCACAAGTTGCGCGGATTTTACTACATCTTCAAAACCAGTAGCTTCCAAAACAATTTCCACACCAGGTCTGAGCTTGGCATTGGTAAAGAATAATAATCCTGCGCCTAGTCCACCCGCAGCACCTGCTCCTGGATACTGTGCTACATCTCTACCCGTTACTTTTTGTACCTTACCAGCAAAATGCCGCAAAGCATCATCAAGCTGGGCTACCATTTCTGGAGTAGCACCTTTTTGTGGTCCATATACAGCCGATGCACCTTTGGGTCCACACAAAGGATTATCTACATCACAGGCTACCATTATCGTCGTGTCCCTCAGTCGTACATCGATACCAGAGATATCAACATGATCCAAATTTGCTAAAGCTCCTCCTCCATAGGGAAGCTCTTGCCCACTAGCGTCCAAAAATTTTACCCCTAACGCCTGCGCTACACCACTACCACCATCATTCGTAGCACTGCCACCAATACCGAGAATAATTTTCCGCAGTCCCCGATCAAGGGCTGCTTTTATTAATTCCCCTGTACCATAGGTAGTTGTAATGCTAGGATCTTTCTTATCCTGAGGTACGAGAGGTAAACCCGAAGCAGCTGCCATCTCAATAACGGCGGTTTCACCATCTCCCATGATACCCCAAAAAGCTTTTACCATATCACCGAGAGGTCCGACTACATTTTGCTCTATAATCTGTCCAGCAGTGGCCGTAACAAGAGCTTCTACCGTCCCCTCTCCACCATCGGCGATTGGTAACTTTATGATTTCCGCCTCTTGAAATACCTGTCTAATTCCTTTTTCTATAGCATTGGCAGTTCCCACCGCAGATACACTACCTTTAAATGAATCGGGAGCAATGATAATACGCATACCCACACAACCTTTCTATCTATTACGTTATTCCCTTACTAAACCTCATTGTCATTTTATCTAAAATCTGAATTTTTTGCAATTGTCAAACTATATAATGATTGCAGTAATATTTCACTATATATTGTATAGTTTATCTAATAAATAAGATAATTTCATCCAATATAATGAAAATGTAACCGATCATCCTGATGAAGTAAGAGACATCGCCCGCATGGCGAAAATGGTAGCGGAACTACTATATTTTGATATTTTATCTGCTTATCTTGTAGACAAAATCAATAAAGATAAGCCATGCCAACCTATTCAAACCATTCAAACGAAACTAAATATGGATTTGACATGAAAATATGACATGAATGAAAAATAACATATAACTTATTTTATCGGTTTTCTAATAGCGTAGGCTTTCCGAGAAAATATCCTTGCCCGCAATCGACTTGTTGTTCGCGTAAAATCCCCCATATTTGCTCATTTTCTACGTATTCAGCAATTGTTGCTTTACCAAGTGCATGAGCAACAGCATTCATAGCTTGTACCAATGCCTTATTAGTAGGATCTACATCTAAATTACGGATAAAAGAACCATCAATTTTAAGATAATCTACAGGAAGTTTTTGAAGATGAGCAAACGATAAAAATCCCGCCCCGAAGTCATCTAACGCAAACTTACAGCCAAGTAATTTAAGTCTACGAATCCAAATATCCACTTGATCTAAATCTCTAATAACTGCAGTTTCAGTTATTTCAAATCCTATACGTGTTGGTTTTATGTGACTCTCATTAATTCTAGATTCAATGAATTTTAGTAATTCCCTATCACAAAGACTGGATGCCGATATGTTCACAAAAATAGACACCTCAGAATGTTTGCACAAATTTTCTATCGCTGAATTCACTACCCATCGATCAATTTGGGACATGAGACCAAAACGTTCCGCAATCGGTATAAAATCATTAGGAAAAATAAGTTTCCCCTGCTGATCAACCATCCTTAATAGTGCCTCATAATGTATAATCTTGTTTTCCATATTAAAAATTGGCTGAAAATGCAAAATAAATTTATTTTCTTTTAGAGCATCATTAATTTGCAAGATCATGTTATTTGCCTCTGATAACCTAGCTTTATCATCACCCGATTGAATGGCAAACACTCTATTTTTACCTTCGCCTTTTGCAGTATATAAGGCAATATCCGCGTAAGAAAGAATGGTCTGTACATCCAAAGTCCCATCGATCATCGCAATACCAATGCTAGCAGTTACAGGAATCGCCACCTGCTTCTCATTAACAGCAAATTTTCCTCTCCATAAGGCCTCAAGCAATCGATTCGCTACCTCTTTAGCCTTCACCAAGCTAGCGCCCTCTAATACAACAGCAAACTCATCTCCGCCTAATCTAGCCAAAAAATTTTTTCGTTCTAAATTTGCTTTTAGCCGTTCAACAAAACTAAGTAATATTTGATCACCACTTGCGTGTCCAAAAGAATCATTTACTACTTTGAAATTATCAAGATCAATAAATAGAAGAGCACTTTTATTTTGTTTAGCAGATTCATTCATGATTATTTTTTGTAAGTATTCTTCTAGATAATAGCGATTAGGAATATTAGTGAGAAAATCATGTGTTGCCAAGTAATGTAGTTGCTCCACTTCCTTGTTGGTTTCCGAGAGATCTTCTTTTTTGTTTACTAACTCTTTACGATTATAATCAATACAATTACTTACATGATTTACGCCTTGCGCTACGGCCCCTGCAAAGTCTACGCAACTGCCAAATCCACAGGCATAACAATTAATGTGTCGTGACGCTTCCGTGATTTTATGCAATTGTGTAAATATCGACTCAAGATCCGTACTCTTTACATTATTTATGTTGTGAGACTTATCCTCGTATCTTCGTATAAAATCACTTAATTGGAGGGTTTCATCGAAAAACTTAAATAAATCCTTATTTTCCGTAATTATTTCATTTTTCCCATGGGTTTGAAGACTCTTCTTCTTTAATTCATTCATTTTCCATTCAACTTCATCAATCGGGATTGATTTATTCGCAGCAGTTCCGATATTGCACCCCCACTGACAATTCAAGATGTCTATGATAAGGGGGAGTGGCTTACCTTCACCCACTCGCTGGGCATACGCATTTAGATAAGCATAAGCTTGCCTGGGCCCTTCTACCTTTGTGATCCATCCACCACTGACGTGAGATTCTATGTTTTCTTTTAGTCCCCCTGGTCGGCTAAAAAATAAACTAATGCCATCCCCAGCAGCATCATAGTCTACTTCTGGATAATCATTAAGGTGAATATGATGGCGCTCTAGATACTCTCCGATCTTTTCATAAGTAACATTATAGTTGATGATTCCCTTTGTTGCCCGCTCATTTATCTCATCTATTTTACCAATACAAGGAGATAGGAATGCAATTTTCTCTTTCACATCTTTATATTTTTTTAAATAGATCGCACTATTCATCATTGGACTATGTATGGGCGCTAGTTTTTCAATTAATTCCGGACGATACTTTTGAATATAGTTCACAATCACCGGACATGGTTGAGCAATAACCGAATCTAAATTTTGTTCCTCAATGACCTTCAAATAAGCCCAGATAGTAATGTCCGCACCAATAGCGACATCATGAATAAGCTTCACTCCTAACGATTTTAAATAGCCATAAAATCTTTTGAGATCTGGAAAGTTGAAGCGAATGGATGGAGCAGCGATAATAGTTATCGGAATCCCCTGATTCAAATCAGCAAAAAATTTTTCTGTATCATCTGCAAATTTTCTGACCCCATGATCACATACCTCAATACACGCCCCACAGTGAATACATTTAAATTGATCGACTTTAACCTTATTTCTCCCGTCCTGTTGAAACGCGATGTTAGCATCGACAGCGCATTTCGCAATACACTTATTACAACCGACGCAATGTTCTATATTCGTTAGTAAAACTTCTTTGTACACCAGATATCTCCTTATTTATTTTACCTTTTTATCACTTCAATCTGATAAAAAATTCCGATTTTTTCATAATCTGTTGTACTTATAATTCGACAAATAATACATTTGACCTTCCTAGGAATAGATAGTTCCTTAACTACCGATATTTTATCAATATCTAAAGGATTTCGTCATCTCGTGTCGAAATATAAGTTATGTGCAGCAATGGGGCTGTCATACTGAACATATTTATTTGTAGAAAATATGTAGTGTGACAGCCCCATTCGAATTATAACAGCGAATTTAAAATTGAAAATAGGAGGCTATATTCTAACAATGACCAATAAAAAAAGTTCAATTATCTTTTCTCCTGGAATAAAACTTATGCAACAGGTTAATTTTCCTTTTAAAATGTTAATCTTAGTTTCTATTTTACTGATTCCTATTATGATGTTATCCTACTTCTTACACGTTGAAATCAAAAAGAGTATCGATTTCGCGGAAAGTGAAAATCATGGTCTCCAATATATCGTGCCTGTATCAGAAATTTTAATTGAACTGACGGACGGAATATCCCCAGATTTTTCTTCTCAGAAGATGGAACAGTATATCGCGATCATTGACAAGAATGACGTAGCACTAGGCAGAGAATTAAAAACAACGGAAACATGGAACGAACTAAAAGGTCTATTGAAAAAAAATGCTCCAGGTTCCAGGCAAGTAGCAATTGATAAGACTTTGGAGTTGATTGCCAAAGTAGGGGATAATTCTAGTCTTGTACTCGATCCTGATATAGACAGTTATTACATCATGGATGCTTCTATTGTGAAATATCCAAATATACTAAATAAAACCAGACAAATCTCCTCCATGACAGTTGATAATTTAGCTAAGCCTGCAAGGACGGTAGATGACCGAATAGCCATGGCCATAACCGAGGGTTCGATTCGTTCAGATCTCGACAGTACTAAAACTGGAGTAAACAATGCAGTTAAGGCAAATGATACTCTCAAAAATGGACTGTTGGCTTTCAATGAATCAGAAGCAAGCACGATAAAGTTAGTACAAAGTATTAACAATTCTTTATTAAATGCAACAGAGATAGAAAGTTCAAGTAAAAAACAAGAAATCATAAATCAATTGAAGCTGACAAATGAAAAAAATGTCGTAGCGTATCGGTTATACTTAAAACAACTTGGCAGTCTTCTCACCAAACGCATAGATGAGTCCAAAAGCCATCAGACCAATATATTCATCATTCTTATCATTGCCCTACTTATTGCTACCTATCTTTTAGTAGCATTGTATCGTTCAATCAATGAAACCATTGGAAGCATGCTAGTTGGTACACAACAATTTGCTGACGGGGACTGGCGTAACGCAATTCCCATTTCTTCCTCAGACGAACTAGCTAAGATTGCATTTTCTATCAATAAAGTGCAGGAAGAAATACGTAAAATCATCAGTGATATTTTGAGTTCATCCCAACAGGTAGCCGGCTCTTCACAGCAACTTAATGCTAGCTCTGAGGAAATGGCTCAGGTAGCAGATCAGATAGCAGCATCGGTTAGCGATGTAGCCGACGGAGCAAATGAGCAGTTAAGCGCACTACATAATAGCACGAATAAAGTAGAGGCATTGTCTGCCAGTATTCAGCAAGTGGCGGCCAATACCAGTCTAGTATCCGATTCATCAAAACAGACAGCAATCGCAGCACAAAATGGTACCATGGCAATTACTACAGCAGTAAAGCAGATTACAAGTATTGAAAGTGCCGTAGGCGATTCGGCAACTATCGTTGAAAAACTGGGGACCCGTTCTCAAGAAATTGGTCAGATCGTTGATACCATTTCTGGTATCGCGGGACAGACTAATCTGTTAGCCCTTAATGCTGCGATTGAAGCTGCCAGGGCAGGAGAACAAGGGCGAGGGTTTGCTGTAGTTGCGGAAGAAGTTCGGAAATTAGCCGAACAATCTCAAGAAGCTACAAAGCAAATTGCAGATCTGATTGGACAAATCCAACAAGAAACGGGAAAAGCCGTGGAAGCTATGCATCTCGGTACAAAAGAAGTAAAAACCGGTACCCAGGTAGTAAGCGCTGCGGGGCAAGCCTTTGAAGAAATCGTCGTGCTCATCAATCAAGTTACTACACAAATTCAGCAAAACTCTACTACTATACAACAAATGGCCAGTACTAGCCAAACCATTGTTTCTTCGATCCAAGATGTCGCTGAGATCAGCAAGCATACCGCTGGCCAGACACAAACGATTTCGTCGGCAACGGAAGAACAATTGGCTACAATGAAAGAAGTTGCCATATCGAGTCAGGTATTAGCCAAATTAGCAGAGGCACTGCAAGCTAAAGTCGGTATCTTTAAAATTTAAAATAAGCTTATAATAGGTTCAAAAAAGCCTTCCGACAAAACATCGGAAGGCTTTAACGTTATGCAACAAAGCAAAGTTATTACGACCATACATAATTCTAAATTAATCTTACTTCTTATCACTACGTAAAACCATTGTATCGAAATGCCAACGCTTGTATGAGTAAAAAATTAGTCCTATGCCAATTACTAAACTGATAAGTTCAATAAGCATGGTGGGTTGTTTTTGCAGTAGATAGGAAAATTCCATCCCGCTCTTACTTATTATAAACTGTACTGCCCATACCGTCGTAGCAATAAGGCATCCACCAACAATCCCCAGTTTAATGGATGCTGATAATGCAATGCCTAGCATCAATAACAATGGTGCAAACCATCTAATAATCACAATCCATAGAACCTGCCCTTGCCAATAGCTAACCAGTGGGGTTACTAGTAAACACAATAACACAGTATAACTAAGTACAACAATCAATCGGGCTGTAGCTAACTGCGCCTGCGAATAAGGGCAAGCAGCCTCTAATTCATTGACGCCACTAAGTTTTGCCCTGAATTCATAAAAAACAGTTAGCACACCCAAAATAGGTGCCGTATTCGTTAAAAATTTCATGGTATTACCATCGAAAGCATTGGTTATAATCAGACCAAATACCATACATAGAACCGTTAGTGCAATAAACCTCTTACTCAAAAGCATGGACTGTGGTTGTACTAATTGCAACGCTGTAAGCAAACGATGCTCGTGGGTATCATGATTCATCACTAGTTTATCTTGTAATGATTGTTGCAAAAGAGGTTTTAGAAATACTATCAGGTCCTCTGTTGATTTTGTTGTTGGAGGAGCCACTTGGTAGTCATCAAGGTTTTCCATTGTTTTTATTAATCCTTCTTCTGCCCCTTCACCCAGTTCATGTAGAATTCGATATTTTTTCTCATCTATTTCCTTCATTATGATACAGCATCCTCCTTCGCCAATTTCTTGCGTAACTGCTGCAATGCCGTTGATAGTCGCGATTTTACAGTTCCGAGTGGAATGTCAAGCATACAGGCAATCTCATCTAGTTTGAGATCCTGGTAATAGCGTAGCACCAATACTTCACGATACATATCACCTAATAAATTTAGCGTCGTTAAAATACGCTCTCGTTTGGAGTTCTCCAAAAATATTGTTTCAGGAGTCTCTAATGTAACAGCGCTATCATCACCAAATTCTAGACCAAGTACATCTCTTTGCACATAAGATTTTTTTAAATAATCCTTATATGTGTTGGAAGCGATGGTATAGATCCAAGGCCTAAAGGATAATTGGGAATTATATTTATCGATATACTTACAAACTTTTATAAAGACTTCCTGAGCAATATCTGTCGCCACATGATATTCTGCCCCCATTCTTGAAAGGTACGCATGAATAGGTCCATGATAACGACGAACAAGGGTCTCAAGGGCTGATTCATCTCCTCGTTGAAGCTGAATAGCCAATTTTTCATCAGAAAACAAAATAATCACATCACCTAATTATATGTATAAGTACTATTATCATTAGTACTACGATCATCATTACTAAAAGGTTCATTATTTATATATTTTTTACCTTGTATCATAAAAGTCCTGGCTAATAACATTTATAAAAATTTATCGAACTAAAAGCTCTTTTCTGTCGTAATACTAATGAAGAACAAAGATAAAACTATTGTTCAAAAATAAAAAACAGGAGAGTGTACCATTGAGAAAAATTTTATTATGCTTATTCGCCCTATTATTAGCAGCAAGTAGTTGTTTTGCTGCGGAAATATCACAACCGACAGATGAGAAAAAAGTCGTAAATACTAAGCCTACCATTGCTATCTTATATGTCAATAATGCTAAAACAACCTATGACAAAGAGCTCACTACTAAAATAATGACTAACTTGGATACACAACTAAAAAATTATACTATAATTGCTGGCGATCAGTATATAGAACGTTTGAATAAAGTTGGTATTTCTGACATCACAACATCAGAGCGTACTGATATTGTAGACGCTTTTAAAGGCGAAGCTATTGACTATGTATTATTTGTTGAACTACAGCCCTTTGTGCGTAAAGAACGTATCACCGTCTTTACATATGGTATCGATATGACAGCTGTTATGCCTATAAAAATTATTGATTTAAAGAACAACAAATATCTATATAATGGAAAATTAACTGAATTTGCAACTGACAGTTGTGTATTTGGCTTAGTGGGCAATAAATCAGTCTCACTACTGGCATTAGATAAAATTTTGGGGAAAATGAATGTAATCATTAAAGATCGCTTGCCAAATAGCTAACTATTTTTTCACTATTCCCAGTAAAAAAGGTACTCTATGCAAAAATGTATGGAGTACCTTTTTTATTCGTAAACTATGCCCATCATTACAATGCCTTTCCCACTTTTTCGTTATTTTATGGAATTTATTAAAATACCAAAAAATAGAAATTAATAAATCGTTCTATCTTATTATAATCGCTCTCATTGGTATATAACGTAATATTTCCTAATCGATTATGGATTTCATCTACTTTTTCTTGTGGACAGTCAATACTGACCAGCACACCTTCTACGATCTGGGTGAAATCCGTTGCATCAATTTTATTCTTAGCAATACAGATTTGATAACCTTCACTAACAATTTTTTTGATTGCGACATCTCCTGATTTAATACTTCGAATTGTATCGAGTATCATAAATACCTCCCTCACAACAGGCCCTTTTAGTAGAGATGGTATTCCTTCCATACCAATCCCATCATCAGTTAGCACGTTTTGTTTTACTTGTTCATAATAAGCACAGCCATAAGTCGTTTCATTATAGATTGCATGCAAAAAAAGTCCTAGGCCATCTACTATATTACCATTGCTACAATACCCGCTCACCGTCCTATCCTGCCCCCATGACCTTAGCGCCGCAAGTTCAAAATGACTTGTACTAGGCTTGACGAATCCCAAGGCAACTAACAAAGACAATAGCGGTGACTGAAAACCCAAATCCTCAACTACTACTGTATTTGCTAGTGTGACGTCAGAATCCTCACCATTTAGAGAAAACATGCTTGGTACTTCAATGATTGTACATGTTTTATCAGATGAAACTTCACTAAAACTTTCATCATGCCTAGATACAAGCATATCATTGTAAAATAAGTAGGGCGTCGCAATGTTGTTCACAACGTAATCTACTTTGCTCTGATGCTGGTGATAACTATATACTTCCACAAATTTTCCTTGATTTAAAAAATTTCTTTTTTCATAGTGATAAGGTCCTGTCATCAGAAATACATCTTTACCTTGTGAGGCACTAAAACGATAACGATATTTATATTTTCCTGTAATCCTCTCAATGCCAATCTGTTCTAAATTTGACGCGACAGTGTTATCATCATCAATATCAACAGTCAATTGGAAGGGAAGCGGTGAATGCAAAGCCCGCTTTGCCCATATCGTAAAATCAGGTAACCATTGATTCGTTTTACTATAATCGACACGTGTATATAGTGGATAATCGCCAGCAATGGGATACCAAGCATATCCACTACGCAGCAGTGAAAGAGAGGAATCAATAAAATTTACAGGTCCATTAGGGCGGGTTGTAGCACCAGTAAACCATTCCCATACCTGCCCTGAATATATAATTGATAGTGCTAAAGAATCGCCTTGTTGATAATGTGCGGGAATACGAATCGCCAAGCGTGATCCCTCTTGCCACCACTCTAATGGCTCACCGGTTTGGCTATCAGCAACCTCCTTGACTGCAAAACAATTACGGAGAGTAAAATATGCAATATCGGACGATCGGTTTTCGAGCTTAGCTTTTATTGTTGCTGCTCCTTCAAGATAATGATTGATGGTCTGCAGTTGTACTGTTAATTGATAGGCTTCCATTGCCAGTGTGGCCTGTGGTGTTGATTGTTGATTCACTTTTTCAATTTGTTCCATCTCACGAACAGCCAAGAAAAAATCTTTTTCTCTGCACTGAACCTCTTGCCATACGCTAACACCACTAAAATAAGCTATCATTATAGTCCCCAAAAGTACTGCAATCAATATCTTACTTTTTGCAAAATATTCACCACGTTTTACCATCTGATAAATTATCGCCACAATAAAAAATACGATCGCTATACTTCCCTGGAAAGCTGCGAAATAGGGCAACAAATTTTGTTGTAAAAAGTAACCCACAGCTATACTAGGACTTCTTGGAGTCATAATCCCATCCCCTAATAAAAAAAGCATACTCCAAGATGGAATTTTTGATTGATTACTCCACCACAATACCCCAATAATCCACCAACTACTAACCAGAAAACCCAGTTTCCATATATTACGTGTGACCATACTACACAAAAAGACAATTCCTATCGATGTCATATTCGATACGATATATTTAAGAGTCAACTGTGTCAATACTTGTCCATTGCCTAGCCATGCCTCTGGCGCTTCTGGTATTATTGCAATCATAGCTAACATAAGGGGCCAAAAACCTAATAAGAGAAAAAATATAGCTATGCCTCTCGCTGAAGATAATAATAGTTCCTGGTTTGACAAAGAATCATGAATGGGAAAAAAACCGGTTGTTTGATCACGCATCATGATATTAATAATGAGATATTGTTTCAATAAAATACTGACCGTAGGAATCATACTAGTTAGTACAATAAGTACTCCCATTAGCCAGACTAGTTTACTTCTGTAATAAAGTCTACTTTCATAGACAATAAGTTGAATGAGTTGACTCATGTTCTCCCCCTGCTACAGAGTATGGATCGATATCCTTGTTCAAGTTGCTCCAAGCAATCATTCTGTACCAGCGGATTGGAATAAGATGCTTTGCTGCATCTTATTCCTCTATCAACCAGTTCACTCGGTGTTCCCCAGAAACAATTTGCACCTTGTTCCATAATCAAAATACGATCCGCATAATTTGCATCACTGATTAAAGAAGAAACCCAAACTACCACACTCTCTTGCCCTAATTCCATAAGCATGGCTCTCAGTTTATTTCTCTCTTCTGGATCGAGTCCTGCAGTAGGTTCATCTAGTATCAAGATAGGAGGATTTCCCAACAATGCTTGTGCTATTCCTACCTTTTGCTTCATCCCTCTTGAAAATACGCCCACCTTTCGTTTAGCCACTGCCACTAAACCTGTCCGCTCTAGGGCACTCGCAACATGATGTTCACGAGCTTTTTGATCATTTATTCCCTTTAATATGGCAATATAGTCTAACATTTCCTGCGCTGTTAATTGCGGATATAAACCGAATGTCTGTGGTAAATAGCCAATATTTCGTCTTAATGTAGGTCGATCTGCCATGTTTCCATCAATCGTGACCTGGCCGGTCGTTGGAGCAATCACCCCTGCTAATACTTGTAGTAGATTGGTCTTCCCTGAACCATTGGGTCCTAATATAATGGTATTTCCATATGAAAAGGAACAACTAATTTTATTTAGCGTCCCACAAACACTAATGTCCTCTGCACTAACTAGCATATTGTCTTCTCCCCACTAGCTAAATGATAACGAGACAACCAGAATAGATATGCCTCCTCTACCCCTGGCATTATGCTACTAGCCCCCTCAATATCAGGCTTTGACTCACTTATTATTTTGCATTGATAACGGTTTCCTTTTAACAAAACCGTACTAGTTAGGTACTTGGCTTGTATATTGGTCCACTGCTCTTTCGCTATATCAACCAACCACACCCGACCTTGTGCCTCATCTAAAAACACTGTTGACAACCCTGCAAACTGCAACGTCCCATCAATCAACAGTAATAGTTTACTAATTGCTAATTTTTGCATTACATGACTGCTAAAAAGAACGATTTTATTTTGCGATAGCCGACTAATCAATTGTCCTACTTCATCAGCTTCTTCTAAGTCTAAACCACAAAATGGCTCATCCAAAATTAAAAGATCAGGATCATTTAATAATGCCTGCGCCAATCCCAATCTTTGCCGTAGACCGATTGACCACGTTGCTATTTTTTTGTTAGCATGTTGACCAATACCGAAAACCTGAATGACCTCATCTACTCGTCTCTCGGTATATCTTGGCAAAACGCCTTTCAAACAGGCCATATATCGCAAAAATTCTATACCGTTCATATGCTCATAGAATCCGATCACTTGCGGCAAATAGCCCATCCTACTCTTAAAGCCATGTAAATCACTGTGTATATCCCGCCCATAAAAAGAAATACTCCCCACATCCGGGTATGTAACATTTGCCAAAATACGCAACAATGTAGATTTGCCAGCACCATTCGGTCCCACTAAAAGATGCAATCCCTTCTCTAGGCTAAGAGAAATATTTTTTAAAGCAAATTCGCCATTGCCAAACCCCTTACTAATATCCGTAAGTGTAATCATGCGCCGTTTTTCCCTCCGTACTCTATTACCTCATCGCTATGTACAACGCTCAATTTAGTCGATGACCACTTTTATAATTATTTCCCCTTTTTCCTTCAAATTCCTTCTAAAATTCTCCATTAAAATACCAATAATTCTCTTTTCACATTGTACTCCAAGTCTCTCAATATGCAGATTCCGATATAATCTATACAATATTTCACTATACTTTTAGGTCAAATGGTCGGCAACTCAAAGAAAATATCAAAAAAGCCTTCGCAATAACCTGCGAAGGCTTGAATTTACTGGAGCGGGTGAAGAGATTCGAACTCTCGACCCACGGCTTGGGAATTCGACAATTAGTTTTATACTACGTTTGTTACAGTCCATGATTTCAACAAAATCAAGGCTTTATTGATCTTAGTTCTTTTACCTATTTTACTGATTCTATACGTTTCTATTTGCTATTCCTACCCAAACTCCTACCCAATCATTAATTTAAGAACTATAAATGAGTATATTCAAAGACTATTGAATTGGTTAATTCTACATTCGCTGGACAGCTAATTAAATGTAGAATTATCACGAAAACTTATTTATAATTATTATTTTGCAGTTTGAAATTGGATGTGGTACAGCTTACTATATAATCCACCAGTACTAATTAATTTATGATGTGTACCGTACTCGACAATTTCGCCTTTTTCCATTACCAGTATTAGATCTGCTTTTAGTATGGTCGATAAGCGATGGGCTATGACGAAAGAGGTACGACCATTCATTAGTTTGTTTAGTGCTTCCTGCACCAATACTTCACTCTCAGTATCTAGTGCAGAGGTAGCTTCATCAAGAATAAGTATTTGTGGATTTTTTAGGATAGCACGAGCAATAGCGATGCGTTGACGCTGCCCACCAGATAATGTTGAGCCTCTTTCACCGATGGGAGTTTCATAGCCATTAGGCATTTCCATAATAAAGTGGTGAGCATTTGCAGTTCTAGCGGCGGCTATAACTGCTTCTTGAGATGCATCCAAATCACCATATAAAATATTTTCATATACTGTTCCGTTAAACAGGAATGTTTCTTGTGGTACTATTCCAATTTGTTCACGTAATGACGTAAGCGTTATTTCTTTGATATTCACATCGTCAATAGTTATTTCCCCAGATAATGGATCATAAAATCGAGGAATAAGATTTGCAATGGTTGTTTTACCAGAACCACTTGGCCCAACTAAGGCCACCATTTGTCCTGGTTGGGCTTCAAAAGAAAGGCTATGTAAAATGGGTTCATGTTGTTTATATTCAAATGTAACATTATGAAAGACGACATGTCCATTAATTGAAGGCAATGTTGTAGCACCAGGTAGATCTTCTATATCAGGTTCAGTATCGATTATTCCAAAGACTCTTTGAGCAGCAGCTAGTGCTCTTTGTATATTACCATAAACATTACTAAGCCGTTTTATGGGGTTAGCAAGATTCATTGCATAAGTTAAAAAACTGATGAGTGAACCAGAAGTCAATTTGCCACTAATCACTTCATGACCTCCGTACCAAATTATCCCAGTTACGCCGATTGCAGTAAGAATATTGATAATTGGCGTTATTATGGAGGTTATTTGTACCGTTTTCATTTGTGCACAAAAATTTTGGTTGTTTTGGTGATCAAAACGATTCATCTCGTAATCTTCCCGAACAAATGACTTAATAACTCGTATCGACGATAATGATTCCTGAAGAAAGGCAGTAATGTCGGCTGCTCTTTCTTGCAAAACCCGACTCTTTATTCGTAGCTTTCGGCCAGAAGTACTGATTGCTTGTATGATAAATGGTAAACCAATAAAAGTAATTAGAGACAATTTCCAGTCAAGATAAAACATGAATGCGATCGATCCTATTAAGATTACTGATTGAGTCACTAAGTCAATCACATTCTCAACTAATGCACTTTGTAAAACAGCAACATCATTCGTAATATAACTCATAATGGTACCGATCTGACGGGTTTCAAAAAACAAAAGGGAAAGACGTTGTAAATGCTGATAGATCGCTCGGCGAATATCAATGATGACCTTTTGTCCCACATAGGCCATAAAATAAGCTTGTCCATATAAAAAGATACTTTGCAATATAATAAGGACAATAATACCAACAGCAATGTGATTAAGTGCAAGAATGTCTTTTGTAGCTAATACATTATCAATAATATCCCCAATAATTTTGGGGATATATAAATTTGTTGCAGCCGCTAGAACGGTACATAGCATTGCAATAACTATTCGCAAAACATATGGTTTTACATAACTCAGTAAACGAAAATAAATTTTCATGTATCCTCCTTTATGAATCGAAGCTTGTACTCATAATATCTTAATATATCACAATAATCAAAAATATGGAAATTTATTGCCTCAGCAATAAAGACATCTAAAGGCAAGACATAGATCGAATAGTCGCTCCTACTCCTACCCAAGCACAAAAAAGCCTTCCAACGAAACGCTGAAAGGCTTGAATTTACTGGAGCGGGTGAAGAGATTCGAACTCTCGACCCACGGCTTGGGAATGTGTGGGGCGGTTATTTTACCTTGTTTTCAGTGTATGTCGTGAACCCCTACAGTACCAATAATCCCTTGTTCTGTCTATATTCTTCATGTTTTAAGGGTAATATTCCATTTATCGTTATTACACATTAAACTTGGTTTTTATGGTTATTTTCAGTCGCACCGCAGAAACATTGCAGAAACTAAGACCACTATGAACCCCTTATTTTGCTGCATTATCAGCAGGTTTCTGCAGCAATAACTCTGATAATTTATTAGCTGTTTTCATGTCAGTCTCAGGCATGATGTGAGCGTAGGTTTGCATTGTAAAGGAATACGATGAGTGCCCTATGCGCTTTGATATGTCTTTAGGGTTTACATTCTTCAAAACCATCATGCTAACATTCGTGTGCCGTAGATCATGAACACGGACATGCTTTGTAATTCCTGATTTTTCAAGCACCTTTTGAAAGAACCTATTGAAGTTATGCGGGTCTGGTCTTTGCCCCGCCCTGTTGCAAAAGACATACTCAGTCTCACCTATATGTTCCTTGTGCTTACGCAGGACTGCTACGACTTCCGAAGGTATTGATATGGTTCGTTTGCCAGCATAGGTCTTGGTGTCATCATCCTGGTAAATCTTATTGTCAGTGCCCTGTAACAATGTTTCTGCAATGGTGATTATGCCATTATCAAGGTCAACATATTTCCACTTTAGCCCCATTAATTCAGACCTTCGCAACCCTGTATAAACATCCACAAGTAACGCAGGGTAATAGCTTGGGTTTATATTCTCGTTGACAGTGCCATCCTTTTTGATATTGTGTTTACTGGCTACCTCTAGTATTTTTAGAACTTCTTCGACTGTCAAAATATTAATTTCTGGCTTCACTGCCTTTGGCTTACTACAGGCAGTAGCAGGGTTATAACTTAGTAGCCTTTGCTTTACTGCGTGATTCAATATATTATGAATGATTCTATGAAAGTGAATGACCGTATTAGGACTGATAGGCTCAGACTTCTTCTCCTCAACCTTACTATCTTTCTTCCTCTGTGAATTAATCCCTAGTTTTTCATCATAGAATTTATTTAACTTTGCTGTAGTTATCTCCTTTAGCATCAAATTGCCCAACGATGGTAATATATGTTTATCTAGGTATAGTTTCCATCCTGTAATAGTTGTATTCTTTTTGCCTTCGCGCTCTTTATCCTTTAGCCATGTTTCAGCATACTCTTTGAATTTAATCTTGTTTGATTCTATGTATGTTCCTTTGTTAACCTCATCTTGTTTCTCCTGTAGCCAAGCCTTTGCATCCTTCTTTAGCTTGAATGTCTTGGATTCTCTTTTACCATCAATCATTATTTGCGCTTCGATGTAGTTTAGTTCATATTCTTCGCCATTCGTGCGTTTCTTCTTGACCACCTTGTCATATATAGTACCTTCACCATTCAATCTAGCTTTTTTCTTCTTCGATACTACAGAGGTATCCTCTGACTTCTTCGCTGCCATAGAACAACACCCGCCCTTCTTGGAACCATTATATATATTTCTGCAATGAAAGACAAGGGTCAATAATTCTCTTATGAATTAGTCTTGCCAACCTGTTACTTTGTCGTTTTCAATATATAGATATACCATTCTATTCAATTCATAAACCCATTGCTCTCTTTTCCCATAGGCAGTGGTTGTCTTGTTTTTCTTATCAGGAATTCCCCAACATAATTCGGCTTGTTCCGCATTAAATCCAATATGCATTTTACCATTTTTAATATCAGAAATTTCTTGAGCACTTTCTCCGTGATCGAAAGGGTTATCAATCATAATAATCATAGAGGTAAATAATTCTATTAAATCATCGTTAGATGCACATTTTATAGTAACCACAGTGCCATCCTTCTTATTGATTAAAACTATATGATTGTCAAAATCAATTATGCCAACAGTTGCCTCCTCTAAGTGTTGAAAAGACTTATATATACCACGATATACGTCGCTTTTAGCTATTAACTTATTTGAGGTTGCCATATTAATTGGCATCATCATCTCAGATTTTTCTAGATATTTTAGAGCTGTCCATACACAATCACGTCTATTAAACCACATAGTTGACCCTGCACAACCGTCAAGAAATTGTTCGGCTTTTTCTTTGCTTACTGCTGCAAAACAATTGGCTGACCCAAATACAAATATAAACAATGTCACAAGTAATACTATACGTTTCATTAATATTCCCCCATTTACATTATTCTACAATATAACTTATACACCAATCTCCATTTATCCTTTATTTCCCTTAGTAAGATTCATTACCAAACATCTCCTCTATTTACAGTCAATTACAGCCATTTTATTTCCTATACCTTTACGTTTATATGTACCGATATGCCAAAACCTCACTAGCGTTCTCCTACGCAGTCACAATGGATTTCAGCGAAATTGCAACGCATGCATGTATATTATCATGGGATTTTCTATGAAATTTTACTGAATATGCCTATGTTTGCAATGGGTGTCAAAAGGCTACAGAGAAAACACCCATGGGGGTCTATGGATACCGTGATAACTTTGGGTGAATTTGGCGTCCACGGTCACGCGATACAATACACCGCCTTCACTATACTCTTTAAGTACGTTTGGTACACAGATTATCACCCACCCATATTTTATCAACAGGTAAACAAAAGATACCACCGATGGTTGCAGTAGTATCTTATGGTGTTTATAATATTACTTCTTGCCACTCAATAGAAACAATACAATAATAGCTATAATAATATGTAGCATTATTCCACTTCCCTTCGTGTATTACGCCTCTCTCTGATTAACGTTGACTTACTTATACCTGTCATCTCAACAACCTTCGTATATGATGTGCCATTGTCCAGTAAGTCCATAGCGTTCTTTAACTGATACTCTGTATATGCTTTAGGTCGTCCATCCTTGAACCCTGCTTTACTCCTTGCAATCTCTTTGCCAGCCTGTGTACGTTCTATAATCATGTTTCTCTCTAACTCGGCTACCGCTAACAGTGTGGTCAAGAAGAAGTTGCCCATTGCTGTATTCTCTAATAGTCCTACATTAAGCACATGAACCTTTACATCCCTAGTGAATAGTTCTCTGACTAACTCAATGCCCTCTGTGACGTTCCTAGCGAACCTGTCTAGCTTAGTGACCACTAACTTATCACCTGACTGCAGCTTGCTTATCAGTGCATCAAACTGTGGTCTTGTCGTAGTACATCCAGTGAATTGCTCTTGAATAATTACTTCGCACCCCTCAGACTTCAATTGCTCGACTTGACCTTCCAGTGAATTACCTCCGACTTGTCGCACTGTTGATACCCTTGCATAGCCATAAATCATTGTAATTTCCTCCTATTGTTATGACACTAAGTTTTGACACCGTTCTATGTCTTGATTATACAGGAAGGGAAAAGCGGTGTCAATAGTTTTAACTTATGACACCAAAATATATTTTATTGCCACTCTTGCATCTTGCATGATATGAGAATCTTTCGTATTACCTTAAATCTATCCTTGTGTATCGGTGTACAATCTGGTGCTTTCTTTGATTGCTCATACATTAGGTCTAACGAGTATAGAAGGTCTTCCTTGTCAAACTTCATCAGTCTAGCCATTGGGTTTCCTTTATAATCTTCCATTCGTCCATATCTTCGAACTTATTTAATGAAATACGAGCGGAACACATTATATATTCTTCATCTGTCATATTCCCTCTTTGCGCCTCTAGGTGTGTCATCGCTGTTTTATAGTCATATTCTATGGAATTGCCAAGGATAGAGCAATAGACACCATAAGTTGTATCAGGGTAAACTATAGCCACATCTGCGACAGTGCCTAGCAACTCGGTTTCACATCCACACGCATAGATATTACCATTGGGCTTCACTGTGACCATAGCACACTTACACATTGCCTGAGTATTAGGCAACCCCTTGGCACGCCCTGCATTATTCAATATTTCTACGGTTTTTATTCTATCGCTAAAGGCAGTAATGACAATAGGGTCTATGGAATCATGCCATTGGTCTTGACTCAGGATAGCCTTAATACCTTTAATCTTTGCAAGTTTCAAGGATATGTCAGTATTGCTACCATTGGTTATTACGGTAACCCTCTGCTTATGACTTAGTGCGTATGTAAGCATCTCCATGAATCTAGGGTGAATTGTCGGTTCTCCTCCACCCAGTACGACATTACCCTTGGATAGTTCTATAGCCTTTCGAAAGGTCTTCATTGTCATGTCCTCGCCTTGTGCTGTGGCATCTTGATAGCAATGGGCACAATGAAAATTACATCGTGTAGTTAGTTGAATATACATTGTATCATTCTCCTTTATTTCCCTCTGATTAATAACAAACACGGGCATAATCCTTGCATCAATGGAATGTTGTATATGCCCATGAATGTCACTTGGTTTATCCTCAACCTGCTTGTTGGTGCTTCTCTGGCTGTCGTGGTGTGTCGGTGATCTTGCGAACTATATCAGCAAATTCCTTTGATTGTACATATGCCATCAGTTTATCAGGGTGTGGCATTGACTCAGTAACACTTTGCTCATATCTGTATACCTGCATGGCATGAAGTTTTTGCTTAGAGTGTTCAAGGTAGCACTTGTTTATAATCTCAGCCTTGTCCTTGTATGAGAATGATGAGTGTCGCAGTTTCTCGACGACTCCAATAATTCCGCTGTCTTCGATAAAGGCATTTTGTCTTTGAACCATGTTATCATCTCCTAATTATCGTTACTTTTATAACACCCATGCGTTCAGTAGCTAAACCATTGTCAGACTATACGGCATAAGGGTTCTTTAGCATTCCAGTGATGAAGCAGTATATCACCTAGTAACAGGGTTTAATTCCGTTATTTTACTAGGAATTATAAGGTTTTACGGTTGTGATTGATAACGATTATCAATCATGGTATAGGCATCCATGCACTCCATTACAGAATCCGCATTAATACCTTGGAAACTTTATAATAGTTCCTTTGTCATGTAGCCATTGCTCCATTTGTTCAGAGTATTTATTCATGTCTTCTTTGCTGATTCTTAGCTGTCCCTCGTTACTGCAATACCCTCTACATACCTCTGTTGCAGTGTCATATCCTTTGCAAACAGGGCTTTCGTAGGAGTCCACTGTTCCTAGTTGCACAGCTTTACATTGGCATTCCCACATTATCCCATTGACACCGACATAAACCTCTGGCGCTCCACAACCACCCTTACTAGCACCTTCGATGTTTTTACCTCTGCCTTTTGCTGATACTGAATATAGTTCCCTAATGGGATAGTAAGTGACATTCAATGATTTAAATCTCTGCACTGTCTCGGCATCAATGGGGTCGTGGTATTTGTCCAAGGATAACTGTACTCTCAAAAGTCCTGTCTCTGCCCAGTCAGCGAGTTCCATGCATATATCTTTATTCATGCCATTGGTCACAAGTTCAACCATGCCAATTCCTAAAGTATTCATAGCGTAAATAGCGAAAGAACGGAACCAGTCATGCTCTGTAGGTTCACCGCCTCCAAGGGTCACATTGGCTCCAATATTCTTAGCTATAGCAATGGCTTTTACAAAGGTTTCCATGCTCATGTCCTCGCCTTCTTCTGTGCAATTCTGCGCGCAGTGTTGACAGTGCATTCGGCATCGTGTAGTTAGTTCTATATACAATTGCGCCACCTTCACTCTCAAAGTTTTATACTTCCATTGCCACCCTAATATCTTATACACCTGTCTAGTAATCTTTGCATGGTGTTAGGTCTAATTAGGAATATGTAGCTGAACGTCTTCTGCTTTAGCGTGACTATATCAATATACCTCGCCTTATCACTGGTTTCATTGAATAGGTCATGGTAAAACTTTATACCTCTGTTGCTCCCAATGACAACTGGAGAAATTAAGTCTACCACCAACTTACGAAAGGCTTCTTGGTGTAGTACATAGTAATAGTGACTTTCATGGTGTACTAAATAGCAAGCAGGGTTCTTTTGAATGTCGTCATAGAGTGCCTTTGGGTCTGATCTTAGTTTTGATTCTATGAGAATAGCAAAGTTGTCCACGGTCAGCTTTATATCACATGGTTTTATTGGTGTTGCCCTAGGTCGCTTTGTCTTCTTGGATGCATTGCCAGACCTTGGTAAACGTCTAGACTTCAACTTCCATGACTTAAACAGGCGAACTAGGGATTCTTCACAGTTGACCCCTGCCTTACCTTTATTATCTTGCCAGACTGCTTCGGCAGCTTCATATGTATAGCCTAGCTTACATGTTATCTTTAGTATTTCAATGATTTTAAGGAGTCTCCTAGCTACTATGAGGGTACAATGTTGTTTTCTCATGATCTTCTTTAGGGTATCAGTGATCATAGGTATCTCCTTAGAGAGTAACTATAGGGTCTAGGTATACTATGGAAGTACGCCGTATACACTAAACCCCTCCTAGAACACACTTCGCATTCTTGCGTCCACTTTTCGATGCATCGCTAGACCTTGAATCCATTAGTGGCAAGGGTTCTTTCTTGGACATTATTGAAATGCCTGTGGATGGATTTTGTCATGTCAAAAAAGTCGAAAAGTTGGATTATTGCCAGAAGGTAAGGCAAGGATTTTACACCCTGCCCACTGCTGTATACTGCTAATACTCAAGACCTGTTTTGTCATATAGTTCTTGAAGTTCTCCACCTGTATTATCATCACCCATTTCATAAATAGCAGTTAAACGATACTTGACTTCATCATACTGCTTTACTAGGTCTGCCATTAGGTCTAGCTCATATTGTCCCACTGGAATACTGAGTTCCTTGAAGTCAAGGCGCGACAACATCGCAGTAAGATTGTATTGCTCGACTAACTTTTGATCTTGGATGAAGCGAGTCATATGGTTACACTTCTTTCTGAGCATTAAGATGTTAAATCTCATTTCAAAATCGTCCATCTTATAGACATCTGGTTCATACCCTGAGTCTATGGCATATCTGGAAATGCTATCATGGGTTTTCACTTGATAACTTGTAGTAATCGCAGGATACTGGGCATCCATTGCTGCTAGGTCTTTCTTGAAGTCCCCTGTGTTAATGCGTAGAATCTCAGTATTGCCCTCAGTTAGCACTACACCTTTGTAGGTCTCTGGTGCTTCTTCGGTGTAATCTACTTTGACATAGTATGTTTTAAATGTTCTCATGGTTAGTTACCTCCTTTAGTTTTAAACCAGCTAGGATGATGCTGTATTAATGCATCTGGCTTTTGCTCAATCAGCATAGTAGTGGCGACATTGGAACACGCTAGGCATATACTTCCATGTGCATCACTTACTATAATCTGATTGCTTTGCAAGTCTACCAAGTTCCGACCACAGAATAAGCATACAGGCTGTTTACCTAACATGAACTTGAATTCAACGTATATCTTATGATCAACGTTTTCACGAAGACCCTCAATAATATCCATTGCTTCCGCATCAGTTGCCTGTGAATACACTTCAAGAATACCAGCGACTTTATCAATGACATAAACCTCATTTATACCTGGATGTCTCAGAATCTCTTCATCAGTCATTGATTCCTCATCCAGTAGGTCATAATGCGCTAGGACTGCTATGTATTTCTGATTTCCTTCATAATGAACGTTATATGGGGAACGAATTACACGGCTTGCCTTATCTAAAAAACTGATAGTTTCATCTTTACTATTGAGATATTGGAATTCAAGACCTTTAATAATAGTCGCAGCTAGTACGCCAGTTTTATCCTTGATTGTTTGCTTTAACATATGTGTTATCTCCTTCATTGGATGAGGCAAGAAATAAAGCCCGCACTTCTCTCCGCCCTCCATGTGTCATTAGAATTTTGGATTAATGCTGTACACCGATCTGCTCCTTGAAGGCTGCTTTATACCCTTGGATGAAACTTTCCTTTGCAATAATCACCATGCAATCGCCCATTGAATCATCATAAGCTAATAAAACTCCTTGCAATTCTGGAGATATGCCCCGCTTTATAATATGATATAAATTGTTTGTCTTGGTTTCAGCATCTCTCAATGTTTCACTAGATGGTTCATCTCTATAAGTGACCAAACTGTATGCTTGATCTGCCAAAACATCTAGATTGACTTTATCGAATTCTTTGTTTATCATGTTATGTATCCATCCTTTATGTTTTATTTACGTCTAGTATCCATTTGCCCATTGCTCCAAGGAAGCAACGTTGATTCTCCAATGCCGCCCAATGCGTTTGACTACCACTGGAAAGTCAGAAGACCTACAGAGAGAATATATTTGCGCATTATTGACACCTAAGTATTCGGCTGCTTGCGGAACCGTATAGAACGCAGACTGAATCATGATTCCACCTCCTTATTTTTTTGGTGAAATGCACTTGTATTTATAAGTAGGACGCTGTATAATTATTGATGTAAAAAGCCATAGTAAGGACACTGACTTTAGGTATTTCCATAGTCAGTCTTTGGGCTTCTATTAATTTTACACATAGCAAACAAGCATATCCTTTAGTAGCACCGTCTCGCAAACAATGCTACTAATACAAGCACAATCAAATAGTAACCCTATAAACAATCATCTCGCAAATGGTTGTTTATTTTTTCGCCTTTTAGCATATCACTCTCCTTGTTTTTCCGCTCCATCGCTATTGATTACCACAGTCTCCCTTGTCACATCCAAAGTGTATCATAGTCGTTCTTCGATGTCAAGGCTTTTTATTCTTCATTATTCACAATGCTATACGTTGTTCTTCAAAGAAATAGTCAGCCCTTTTCAGGACTGACTTATTCTCATTTTCGTATTACTTATGCTCAAATACGAATTCAATTATTAAGTTCGCGTTAGCCTTATCACTTATAAACCTTTGCACTGTCGGTGGTAAATGACTTATGTCACACAATGGTTTATTGTTCAACGTTTCCGTTTTAATGGAATCCTCAGTTTTACTTGCGTTGACATCTTCCTCATTAATAGTTTTACTCTCATCCCCCCTTAACTCCTCCACAGTACATTCTAGGGCTTCCGCTACTTTCAAAGCTAAGTCCTTGGGTAACTTTGCAGCCCTGCCAACCTCTTTAGCTTGGTAATTCTTGGGATGTATGCCTATCCGTTCTGCTATGGTTGCTTGAGATAAGCCTAGTTCTTCCCTACGCGCTTTTGCATTGTTCCAAAATTTTACTATTTCAGGGTCAATCAACGGCTCATCTGGCTCATCGCCCATTGATAACTCTTCGACAGTTGTTTCGAATAACTCTGCAATTTTACTTGCTAATCCCTTGGGCATCTTAGTTGCAAACCCACGTTCTAGGTTATTATAGCTTCTATAGTTTATTCCAAGCTTTTCGCTGATCTCTGGCTGGCTCCATCCCTTATCTTCTCGTAAAGCCTTTGTATTAGCAAAGAACACTCTGTTGTTTATCTTCATATCTTCTCACCTCTTGTCTGTATTATACTAAGTTTGCACCTTGGTAGCAAGGATTTTTCTAGGTAATTCGATGTTAGCTTTGACTTAATTCATTTAACTCCTATGTTTAGACAACGCATTTCTTTCTATGATATATAGAATCAATTTAAATAGCCTTAGGAGTCCCGTGGCGATGTTTTATGCTATTCCGTAAACAACCATCGTCCTGTGGGTTCTTACACGCTCTACAGTCCTTCTAGGAGGTTCATCGCTAACGAAGGCACACAGCAAAAAAGCCACTAGAATAATCTAGTGACCTCTGCTATAATAGCGTCTAGGAGATTCACGGTCTCCTAAACTGAATACAGGAGGTGAAACTATGTGGATTTCTCCACGTGTACTTGTCTGGTTGATTATCGCAGCAACGATAATTCTACTCAAACCATCACAAGTTACAGTCTGGTTTAAATAACCTCTCGTATTCCTGTAGCCGTTCCTGTTGACGCAGGGGCGGTTACTTTATTTATATGCCCATTATACTGGTTTTTATGCTTGTTGTAAATATACTACAGCATTATCATCGAAATTAAAAGTGTGCTGTACTCACCTTTACTGAATTTCTGCAATGACTTACTACAGAAACTTTCATTCATTACAGAAACATTGCAGAAACTTAGCTATAAATAACAAAAACGGCTCCAGTTTTACGCTAGAACCGTTGAATTTACTGGAGCGGGTGAAGAGATTCGAACTCTCGACCCACGGCTTGGGAAGCCGGTACTCTACCACTGAGCTACACCCGCACACTATAAATAATTATAAGGATTTATAGATTATAATCCCCTATAAATATGCTGAAAAACGGCTTTTATTCGCATCTCAACCCTTGTAATTATATATGAACAATGTAGTAATGTCAATATTTTGACTACATTTCATACCCATATCCATACCCAAAAACAAAAAAGAGCTAAAAATACGCTTCCGTAATTTCAACTCTAGCATGTTACCCCCGTCTCTTAGCTACTGGAGCAGCATTCGCAACCGGTACTCTAGGAGGCATTTTATCATCATAGGACATTTTAATGAAAAACTCAGGAGGAGTTGTTTTGGAAGGCCCACTTACTTTCATTTCAATAACTTGGATGTTCTTACGAGAGGCTATCCATTTTTGCACATTTACTTGTAATTCTTCTAGTGTTTCGTCACCTGAATTCGAAAAATATTTGGTTTTCATATATATATATATTCTCCCTCATTGGTGTTTCTTTAAATTATACCACATAATTTTTTCATTTGGGGATTATATCATCAGATAATCCTTTATTATATTCACTATAAGGTATCGTTGTATCAACAAATCAAGGGCATCGTATGCTGCTTTTGATTGAACTTTATAAAAAAAGTAGTTCCATCTTCACTTGTTTCTACATTAATAGTAGCATTGTGATGAGCTGCGATACTATAACAAATAGCTAATCCCAAACCTGTCCCTTGCTCTTTAGTCGTAAAGAATGGCTTTCCAATATTGCTAAGAACCTCAGGATCAATGCCAGTACCTTGATCTTCTATCGCGAGTACAATCCCTTCATCTTCTCTATAAGTTTTTATAATCAGATAACTTCCCGGCAACATAGCATCTAAACTATTACGTACCAAATTGAGAATAAGCTGACGTATTTCTTTATCATCAACAAATAGTTCTGGTATATCGCCAAGTTCAGTCTTTATGTATTTGTTTGCAACAATTGCATCTGCCTTAATCAATGGTACTAGCGAATTAATGATGACATTCAAGTTCTTAGAGCGTCGACAAATCACCCGATCCTTAGCTAATGATAGAAATTCCGTAATAATACAATTAGCTCGGTCTAATTCCTCTATCATTAATTTATAATATTCCCAATATTGCTGACATTCCTTTTTATTAACTAGCATTTGCAAAAATCCCCGAATCGTAGTCATAGGATTTCTGACTTCGTGTCCAATACCAGCAGCCATTTTCCCAATTAAATTCATTCGTTCTAGGTGAGCCATCCCTGTTTCAATTCTATTTCGTTCTTCAATATCACGAGCAGTACACAAACTGAATTTCTGTCCATCTACTTCAAAACGATTTATATCCATTTCTAGACGAATTTGCCTATCTTTAGATGCTAAATTTACTGTTTCATAGGAAAAAGCCTTTAAATTTTTATTTTTTGAATTATTCAGTGTCTCAAGGGTTGATGATGGTATCATATTAGCAATCTCGTTCGAAGACATCTCTAAAAGTTCTTCTTTTTTATAACCTAACCACTCACAAGCTCTATCGTTTACTTCAATAATTTTTTCTGCAGTACCATTTTTATTGATACTAAAAAGTGCAATTCCATCTTTATTATTATTCAATAACATTTGAATTTTTTTCTCATTCTGATTTGCAATTTTTTCAGCTTGCTTTTCTTTGGTAATGTCACGAAATTTGAATACACTACTAGTAATCTCACTACCAAGCCATTGTACTTTACAACAACGTTCAAAAAAGCGTCCATCCTTAAGCTCAACGATATCGCAGCTTTCCCCCGGACAAGTGTAAAAGTTTCTTAATTTTTCAATATACACTTTGGGATTTTTTACCTTTTTTAGCATTAATGTTAATAAACGGGATTGAATATTATTAGTTAAAAGTGTTTCATCCATATTCCACATTTTTGAAAATTGACGATTGTATTGATATTTCTTTTGTTGACAATCAATTACAAGAATACCATCCGTCGTTGCGTCGAGCATGATCTGCAATAAGGATTGTGTTTTCATAGCTGCATCTATTGGTTTACTGCCAAATAACTGTTGATAACTATCAGTATCTTCTTTAGCATTAGCTAATTTGTGATATCCCAATTTCAATAGCAACCCCTTCCAACTATTAGAACTTACAAAGCAATTTATTTACATATATTACCTTTCTGCATTGCTCACAAAAATCCCTTTAGAGATAATAGCAACTTTTGTCTATATCTAGTTTTTATAATTTTTTTTATTTTTCCCAACAATTAATATAGGTAATATTTCCATTTCCTATACTTATTATAACAAAAAAACCTTATACTATATAGTACAAGGTTTAAATTTAAAATGGTGGGGGATGACGGGATCGAACCGCCGACATCCTGCTTGTAAGGCAGGCGCTCTCCCAGCTGAGCTAATCCCCCGTAATGAAATGGTGACCCGTGGGGGAATCGAACCCCCGTTATCGCCGTGAAAGGGCGGTGTCTTGACCGCTTGACCAACGGGCCATGAATGGTGGCTCACCCGCGGCTCGAACGCGGGACACCCTGATTAAAAGTCAGGTGCTCTACCAACTGAGCTAGTGAACCAGAAATGGTGCCTCAAGACAGAATCGAACTGTCGACACGAGGATTTTCAGTCCTCTGCTCTACCGACTGAGCTATCGAGGCATAATAATGGCGACCCAGATCGGATTTGAACCGACGACCTCCGCCGTGACAGGGCGGCATTCTAACCGCTAAACTACTGGGCCACAATTGGGATAATGGTGGGGGATGACGGGATCGAACCGCCGACATCCTGCTTGTAAGGCAGGCGCTCTCCCAGCTGAGCTAATCCCCCGTAATAAAATGGTGACCCGTGGGGGAAT